>Ga0308024_1000295_pt1 | contig 21008 bp, 23 predicted proteins | sample Neamet420_FD_201295 | JGI IMG/M metagenome (GOLD analysis project Ga0308024, IMG submission 201295) | Marine microbial communities from water near the shore, Antarctic Ocean - #420 | ecosystem: Environmental > Aquatic > Marine > Unclassified | place: Southern Ocean | collected 2014-10-03
AATCTGAATTTACTTCAGACTCAGTAACTATGACTCCAAAAGTTGTTGGTGCATTTTCAGATGTAACAAGATTGCTTTTAGGCCAGTCTGCTTTATCAGTAGAAAACTTAATTAGAGATGATCTAATGAAAGGAATTGCAACTGCAATTGATACTGGTGCATTACTTGGTTCTGGAACCAATGGAAACCCTCGTGGAATTCGTAACACTACTGGAATTAACACATCTACATTTGCTGCCGCAACGCCTACATGGGCTGAGATCGTAGCAATGGAAAGTGCAATAAGTGGCGATAATGCTTTATTTGGTACCTTGCGATATATTTGCAGGCCATCTGAGTTTGGCACCATGAAAGTAACTTCTAAAGATACTGGTTCTGGACAATTTATTGTCAGCCCAGATAACAGCGTAAATGGTTACGAAGTAATTAGATCCAACCAGGTAACTGCTGGTGATTTCTACTTTGGAAACTTTGCTGATCTATTGGTTGGTTTCTTTGGTTCGCTTGATATAAATGTGGATCCTTATTCACTCTCAAGCACTGGATCAGTCAGAATTGTAGCGTTGCAAAATTGCGATACTGCGGTAAGACATCCAGAGTCGTTTATCTTATCTAACGATGGGTAAATTTCACTAATGATGAAATGGAATGGGGGCGGAAACGCCCCTACCTTAAATATGGAAAAATTTTTAATAATTCAAGACACTGTTTGCAATAGCAAAAGAGTCAAAGCTGGTGATGTAGTTGAGATCTCAGATTATGAAGGTCGTATGCTAATCGCTATGAAAAAAGCCGAGCGTTTCGTTGAGAAACCTAAAGCTAAACAGCAAGATCGCAGCGTAGGATTAGAAAAATCCGAAACTAAAGTTTTAAAGAAAAAATCTAAGAGCTAACAATGGCTCTTGAAAGTCTCAGTGATTTTAGCTCTTATGTTGATAGCAGCGTAGGATTTGGAGTTACTGGCACTTTTTTTGAAGTGCAAGACACTTTATGGGATACCAGGCCAGGGCTAATTGATACCTGGTTTGATATTGACTCTGGGGCAAGCCAGATTATTAACTTGCTAATGGATGAGGATTATTTTTCAATCCAAGGCAACAGCGTTGCAGCTGAGGGTTTTCAACCCAAAGCTACTATAAGAGCCATTGATGCTCCTTACGCATCGCACGCTGATAGATTGATAGTAGATGCAATTACAACAGACCAAGGCACTGTTATAAGGCCAGCAACAACATATTTAGTTGTTGAGGTTCAGCCAGATAATGTTGGCATGATAACTCTACTTTTAGAGGCGGCATAATGAGCCAGATTAGATACGAAACAGAGGCAGATATGGCCGCTTATTTAGATCCAAATTTTGGTCATGGATTGCAGGCCACCTACACCAGAAATGGCGTGAACACTTCAATAAATTTAATATTGAACGAAGAATTTTTAGAGCTTGATGATGGATCTGGTGTTGAATCCGCAACGCCTATTGCATATTGCAGATCTGTAGATATTTTAAATGTCTCCCAGGGAGACACTTTGGCCGTAAGTGCATATAAAGATGTTGATGGCAATATTTTAAAAGCGGCAAGCAGTTATAAAATTGTGAATGTACAAAAAGACAACAAAGGCTTCACGGCTTTAGTGTTAGAGGCGAACTAATGGCAAATCATGTTAGGCAACAGATCCGCAATCAAGTTGTAACTCAATTAACAGGTTTAACAACCACAGGATCTAATGTATTTGATTCCAGGGTTTACCCTTTAGAAGATGGCAACCTGCCAGCGATTTTGGTTTATACAAAATCCGAAACAAGCGAGCCAATAGAGATTGGCCCAAACAGAACAAGTGAAAGGATCCTTAGCTTAAATGTTGAGGCCTATGTTAAGAGTACAACTAATTTTGAAGATACTCTGGACACTATTTGTAAAGAAGTAGAACAAGCAATTGCAGCAGATCCCACATTATCTGGGAAGGTTAAAGATTGCTACATAGAATCTACTGAAATTGAATTTAATGCAGAGGGGGAACGGCCTTTGGCGTTCGGAACTTTGGTTTTTTTAACTAGCTACTATGTCCAGGAACAGAATCCAGATGTGGCAGTTTAACCAGGAGTAAATTATGAAAATGATTAGCCCAGATGGTTCGAGTTTTATAGATGCACATCCAACTAAGGTTGAGTATCTATTAAAAAAGGGTTGGAAAGGAGAAGCAACCCAGGAAATAAAATCTTCTCCAAAAAAACAGGCGAAAGCCGAGGTAAAAGAAAATGGCAGTGCATAAAGGCTCCGAAGGGGCAATTAAAATTGGCAGCAATACTGTAGCGGAGGTTAAATCTTATGCTCTGGACGAAAGTGCGGACACGATAGAAACTACTTCCCTTGGCGATGCTGCTCGAACTCACCTAGCATCTTTAACATCATTCTCTGGTTCAGTAGATTGTATGTGGGATGAAACTGATACTAATGGCCAAGTAGCTTTGGCAGTTGGATCTACAGTTACTTTAGAATGGTACCCAGAAGGAAGTGCATCTGGTGCAACTTACTATAGTGGCAGCATAATCGTAACTGGTAAAAACATTACAGCTAGTTTTGATGGGCTTGTTGAAGCATCAATAGCCGTCCAGGGAACTGGTGTAATTACAACCGCAACAGTATAAAAAATGTCAGTAATAGATAACGCAGTAAAACATTTTGATGCTCAAGATGTGAGAGTAACGCTCGTTCCAGAATGGGGCGAAGAATCAGAGCCGTTAAAAATATACAGCAAGCCATTAACGCTAAGTGAAACATCCAAGCTCTATAAAATGAGCCAAAGTGATGATCTTACAATGATGGCTTATGTATTAATTTATAAGGCACTAAATAGCGAAGGGGAAAAGTTATTTGATATTGGCGATAAAAATAAACTTTTAAATAATGTTGATCGAGAGGTGTTAATTAGAGTGGCCCAAGAAATTATGGGGCAAGAGCCTATTGAGGAAACAAAAAAGGACTAACAGAGGATGCTAATTTATTTCTGCAATACAGCCTTGCAGATAAGCTAGGCAAAACCTTAGAGGAATTGCAGCAAATTAGTGTTCAAGAATACCAGGGCTGGATTGCATATTTAGAAATCTTGGAAGATAGAAGGAAGCATGGCAAATAAAAAAGTAAAGATTGAACTTACAGCTGTTAACAAAACTCAAGCTGCTTTTAAAAAAGTAACTTCTGGTTTAAAAACAGTTGGAGGTGCTGCTGGATCTGCTGCAAAGGGCGTGGCTGGTATTGGCCTTGCTGCCGCTGCTACCGCAACAGCACTTGCTGTTTTAGTCAACAAATCTTTTCAATACATTGATACCCTAGATAAAACTTCCAGAAGAACAGGAATTGCCACAGATACACTGCAAGCATTTTCTTTAGCCGCTATTGAATCTGGATCCTCAACTGAGCAAGCATTTAAAGGGTTAGAAAAATTCAGCAGATCTATGGGTGATGCTGCAAGTGGCCTAAAAACCCAGGCAGATATTTTTAAAGATCTTGGCATAAACATTAGGGATTCATCTGGAAAGATGCGTAATTCTACTGTACTTTTATTTGAAGTAGCAGAAGGCATTAAAAATTTAGGATCGCAAGCTGAAAGATCGAGGGTGCTTGCCAACTTATTTGGTCGAGCTGGGATCCAGATGAGTGAAGTTTTTAGAGATGGTGCTGAAGGATTAAAAAGATTTAATGAAAGAGCCAGAGAACTTGGAATAATTTTACCAGATCGAGTTATTAAAAATGTAGCTAAATTTAACGACCAATTTTCAGTTTTAAAATTACAAATTGGAGCTGTTGGAAACAACATATCTGGTGCCTTAGTACCAGCCTTCTCAATGATTGTTAGCGAGCTAACAAATATGCTAACAAGCACCAATGAGGCTGAGGGTGGATTTGATAATTTAGGAAAAAATATAGCAATAAGCATAATGCAAGGCGTAAAAGTTGCAGTGCTTGCAGTCCAAGAATTGTTTAGAGAGGTAGAGCATCAATTTTTAACATTCGCAGCAAGCGGTGCTGGTAAATTATTTGGTTTTGAATTAGATCCAATCCAAGAGATGCAAGTTGAGCTTATAAATGCACAAAGGGAAGTGGATCACATAAAGCGTCAAATGTCGGAAGGTGTTGACTCATTTTTTGGCAATGAAATTACAACTCTTGATTTGTTGGCTGGCAGTTTGTTTGAAGCAGAAAATGCTGTTGCAAAAATAAGAACTGAACTTGGCGGTATGTTACCGCCAGAAAAAAGCACAGGTGTATTAGATTTCTTAGATAGAATGATTGAATCAGTTAGAATTGGTGGCGATGAATGGAAAGTGTTATTGGAAGAAGGCACAAATGCCGTAACTGATTTGGGTAGCCCATTAGATGCTTTTATTACCAAGCTAACTGGCCCAGGTGGTTTAAAACTTTCTATTGAATCCGCAGCCGTATCATCAATGAAAAAATTTGAAGATACTATTATTGATGGCCTTAAAAATGGCAAATTTGCCTTTAAAGACTTTGCATCATTTGTTGTTGAGCAATTATTAAGAATAGCACTCCAGCAAATGGTTATTGCTCCAATGGCTAAATCATTATTTGGCGTAATCCCTTCATTGGATGGCGGTGGATATACTGGAATGGGATCAAGGGCAGGTGGCGTAGACGGCAAAGGCGGCTTCCCAGCAATACTACATCCCAATGAAACTGTAGTGGATCACACTAAAGGCCAGGGAACTGGTGGTGGTGCAAACATAACTTTTAACATCCAGGCCAATGATTCTTCTGGATTCGATGAGCTTTTAAACAGCAGAAAACAAATGATTACAGCAATGATAAATAACGCCATGAACAATCGTGGCAAAATGGGGGTGGTGTAATGAGTGGCTCTTTTCCAACAACGCCAAAATTTAGGGCCATAAACTTTCAAGACAACAGGCCTACATTAGTTAATCAAACTTTATCTGGCAAAAAATCAGCCAGGCAAATTGGCGGCCAATATTTTTCATTCACAGTACAAATGCCAGCAATGGCTCAAGAAAATGGCCAGAAGATTTTTGCATTTTTGCAAAAACAAAAAGGAGCTTTTGAAAACTTTACGATACAACAACCTTTAGATAATTTAGGATCTGATAAAGCTCAAACAGACATAAAAGCAGTTGGTGTTCATGCATCCCAGGATGCAACCATTGCTTGCGATGGATTTACAGCCTCAACAGCTGGCGTATTAAAAGCTGGTGATATGATTAAATTTGCAAATCATAGCAAAGTTTATATGGTGCAAGACGATGTAACCAGTAACGGCTCTGGAGCTGCAACAGTATCTATTTCACCTAATTTAGTTGCTGGCCTAGCTGATAATGAAGTTGTAACTATGAATAAGCCAGCCATTACAGTTTATCTATCTACTGGCGAACTAATGTATTCAACAGATCCATCTGGATTTTATTCAATTTCGTTTGATGTTCGTGAGGTTATAGCTTAATGCCAAGAACATTAAGTGCTGCCTTACAGGCCCAAATATCAGCCCAACAAACTAGCATTTGTTACCTGGTTGAATTTGCATTATCAACAACTGTTAGGGCCACAGATTTTTACACTGATTTAGTTTTTAACGGCAACAGTTATTCGGCTGGTGGATCTTTTTTGCAAATTAATCAAACTCAAGAAACTGGTGAATTAAAGGTAGATGAGATTTCAGTAACTTGCAGCAATATTACTAATGAAATTAGATCTTTAGTATCTAATGGAAATTATGTAGATAAAAAAGTAACTGTAGATCTTGGTTTTTTAGATGTTAATGAGAGTCTTGTTGGTGCTATAAATTTTTTTACAGGCAACATAAGATCTGTGGCCATAAGTGAAACTGGCGATAATACAGATATAAATATTATTGTTGCCAATCATTGGGCAAATTGGAGCCTTACAAAAGGCCGTCATTATTCAGACGAATCACAGCAATCATTTAGCACTGGCGATAAAGGTTTTGAATACGCCACCGAAACAAAAGATGATATTAGGTGGGGTAGTTAATGGCTGTATCAGAGGCCGTAGGTAGTAGTTTTCTTAGCAATCCAGTTGTAGCTTTTTTTATAAGGGTTGGTACTTTTTTAGCAAAAAGCAAAGTTGCAGCTGCTGTTTTTACAGCTTTTCAAATATTAACTGTTGCTGTTGGGATCAAAAATTTTATGACTGCCCAGGATTTACTTCGTAAAGGCCAGGACATACTAGCAACTAAGGTTGCAGCTGGCGGAAAGGTAAGCATTATTTACGGAACAAGGCGTGTTGGATCTCAGCTAATTTTTTTAGATACGGCAGACAATAGATCTAAAGATCTATTTTGTGTTTATGCTTTAAGTGTTGGCCCAGTAGATCATATAGATCTAACAACAATTGAACTCAATGGCGTTCCAATTACTGATACAAAGGTTTTCAGAGATGGTTACTATTTAGGCTCAGATAAAATTAGCTCTGGAGCTGGCAGCTTAAACACAACCAACCAGGTTGGCAACATTAATCAAACTTCTTCTGGAATAAGTGGAACAGATCCTACAAAACGATATAGATTTGTAGCTAATGCACATCATGGGGCAACAAGCCAGACAGTAGATCCCATGTTAAATGCATCCATAGGCACCAAATGGACTACAGCACATAAACTTAATGGCATTGCATACATTGCATTTAGTGCTGAATTTGACAGCAAGGCTATGTTTAAAGGACTGCCGCAATTAACTGTTGTTGTAAGAGGCAAAAAAGTTTTTGATCCCAGGGATTCAAGCCAAACATTTGGAACTCCAAGCACTTACACCTATTCAAGCAATCCTGCTTTATGTTTCCTGGACTATATTTCAAATGCTGAATATGGAAAAGGCCTTGGATCTAATCAATTAAATTTTACTAGCTTTGAAACAGCTGCTACAGCTTGCGATACTTTAGTAAACACCCCAGATTTTAATGGTTCATCTACAGCGATAACTTTTAGCGGCATTGCTGGAACTAACTTAATGACAACAACAGAATCTATATGGAAAAAAATTAGAGCTGGCGATAAGTTATTTTTAACAGACGGAAATTCTGGAACCATTTTCGATGGAATACAAATCGACTCAACATCAAGAGATCAATATTTTGGCGATGCACAAATAAATAAAATATTTACAAATGCAAATTTAGGATCCACATTTACAGATGAAACTGGAACAGTTTTAATAAAAACAAATAGGTTTCAGTGTCATGGTGTTATTGATGCAAATAAAACAGTGATGGAAAACAGCCAAGCATTGCTTGGATCAATGCGAGGTATTTTTAATTATGTTAATGGGCAATATGAATTAGCCATAGAAGATACTGGATCCTCAACATTTTCTGTAAATGACAATCACATAATTAGCGAAGGCGGTATAAGTATTAATTATGGCAACAAAGACAATAGGTATAACAAAGTTGTAGTTAATTATTTTAATTCGCAGAAAGGCTATGAGGCAGATACTGTAACTGTTTTGCATGAAGCAACTACAGATTCAAATGATTTTACTTCAGATGATGGAGGTGAAGAATTAGAAATAAAAATTGATTGTGAGTTTGTCAGCTCTCCTTATGTGGCTTTTAACATGGGCAAAGGCGTACTGGCCAGGAGCAGATACCAAACACAAATAACCTTCCAGGCAACTCCAGAGTTATATAAGTGTAATGTTGGAGATATTATTGACATTACTTATGCACCACTAGATCTCAATGCAACGCTTTATAGAATTGAAACAATTGATCTTTTGCCAAATGGATTGTTAAGCGTAACCGCAATAATTTATTTTGATGTGTATACCTATACTTTGCCAGCGGCCGCTAATGTTGCTCCAAAGGCAAATATTCCTTCAGCTTTTGCTTTGGTAACTCCCACAGGATTATCTTTTGTTGACACAACTGCAAGCTCTACCAACAGGCCATATATAACCTGGACAGAAAACACAGATTTTCCTACAAACGAATATAGGGTAATTATAAAAAGCGGATCTGTTGCTGTTTACAATAATATCGTTACATCCAATTATGCTTTTTTGGATTTTTTACCTACTGGATCTTATACAGCAGAAGTTACGGCAATAAATTCGGTAAAAGCTGAATCCGATGCTGGCACTTTATCTTTTAGCATTACAAATTTGCCAGTAAGATCCGAAGATATCCAAAGCAATGCAATAACAATAGCTAAACTCTCCTCAGATGTAACAAGTGCAATTTCAGCTGGTGGTACTAATGCATCGCAGTTGCAAAGAGCAACCTCAGCTCCAACAACCAGGGCAGACAATACAGCATTGCAACCGCAAGATATTTGGATTGATACAGACGATGACAATCAGCTGTATATTAGAAACTCTGCTAACAATGCCTGGGAAAAAGCCAGGGATGCAACGCTTGTAACTTTATATAACTCGTTAAATACAACTGTTGGCAGTCAAGGAACAACCCTTGCAACTGCCGTACAAGATATTGTAACTGTTACTACAGCTGAGGCAGCTACGGCAACGGCCTTAACGGCTTTAACAGTTGTGGCTGGTAGTAACACCGCTGGAGTTACAACAAATTCTTCAGCAGTAGCTACAATAAATGGCAATGCTTCTGCTGCCTATTCCTTAAAAGTAAATGCAAATGGTGCTGTGGCACAAATGGTTTTAAGCTCTAATGCTTCTACTGGATCTGGTGCAACTAGCACCATTGCTTTTTTAGCTGATACTTTTGCAATTGACAATGGATCTGGAACTGGAATTCTTCCTTTTACTGTTACTGGTGGAACTGTATTTATTGACAACGCCAGGATCACCAATCTATCAGCTGATAAAATTCAGATTGATGGCGTAACACTTGATACAAGTGGCGGACAACTGATTATTAAAACGGATGGAATTAGCACCACACAAATAGGAACCAGAGCCGTTGGATCGCAAAAATCAGCAAGTGCTTCTGGTACTTCTAATTTTCCAGATGGAAGGTCTGGAGATAATTTTGGTAACATACACACATTTAGCTTCACTACAGCGGATGCTGGTGTTTACATGATCCAGGCATCTTGCATGGTAGGCGGTGATTTTCATTCTTTAACACAACTTGAATCAAGAATTAGAGTTGGCAGCACTGTAGTTGCTGATTACTTATCTCCAATTGGTAGTGCTGCAATACAGCCTATTATTCAGCAGGGTACAATTTCACTTGCAGCAGCTACAACTTACACAGTAGATTTCCAGGGCCAAGTTAAACAAGATAACCCAGCTGGGGGTGAGCCAGTTGATATAGGTGGATTTTCTTCTGCCTTAAATATTATTAAATTATCAAAACAATAAATATGAAAGCATATAGGCCAGAAACACCATTAACCACACTAGATAAGATTAGAAATAATAGATCTTTGTTATTAAAAGACTGCGATTGGACTGTTGGAATTGATAGTCCATTAATTGATGCAAAGAAAGAAGAATGGACAACATATAGGCAAGCATTAAGGGATTTACCATCACAATATACAGATGATGATGATTTTGCATCTGTAAACTTTCCAACACAACCAGAATAAAATATATATGCGTAAATCAATTAATAAAAGTAAAATTTATAAACAACAAAAGGATGGCTAATGGCTCAACATGATTACAATTTAATCAATCAATCTGGAGCAAATTTCAGAGCTGATTTAAACAATGCACTTTCTGCAATTGTTTCCAATAACTCTGGGGCCACAGAGCCAGCTACTATGTTTGCCTATGAATTATGGGTAGATACTAACACCTCAGCTATGAAAATCCGCAACAGCGGTAATGATGCCTGGATAACTTTGCCCTGGAGTATTACAGCTAATAATACAGTTGATATTAATGGTGGTACTGTTAATGGCATAACCAGCTTATCTTTTAGCAGCGGATCCACAGTTACATCTATTTTAGATGAAGATAATTTAGCCAGTAATTCAGCAACAGCTTTGGCCACACAACAATCATTAAAAACTTATATTGATTCCCAAGTTACGGCCCAAGATTTAGATTTTCAAGCAAATAGCGGTGGAGTGCTTTCAATTGATCTTGATAGCGAAACTTTTACACTAAATGGCGGCACTGGTATAACAACTGTTGGAGCTGAGAACACAGTTACTTTTAATATTGATTCTACTGTTGCAACTTTAGATGGATCCCAAACACTTACAAATAAAACCATAGATATTGATAACAATACTTTATCTAATGTTGAGGTTGATAATTTAAAATCTGGTGTCCTGGACACTGATTTAACCTCAGTCTCTGGATCCGATAATACTCTGGCCTCAGCCAAAGCCATTAAAACTTATGTTGATGCGGCCATAACAGCTGAGGATCTTGATATAAGTGATGGTACTAATTCTGGTTCTATAGATCTTGATTCAGAAACACTAGGCTTACTAGGTGGAACTGGTGTTACCTCAGCTTTAAGCGGCAACAACATAACCTTTTCTATTGGCCAGTCAGTTGGAACTTCTGATAATGTTGAATTTGCAAATGTAACTTCTAATTTAACTGGTCAAGTATCCAGCATTGCAAATCATTCAACCTCAGATCTTAGCGAAGGCAGCAATCTTTATTTCACAGATGCCAGGAGCTTTGCTGCTTTTGATACAAGGCTGGCCACAAAAAATACTGGATCTTTAGCAGAAGGATCTAACCTCTATTATACAGAGGCCAGATGGGATGCCAGATTGGCCCAAAAAACCACAGACAACATAACAGAAGGATCTACTAATTTATTTTTTACCAACGAAAGAACAGATGATAGAGTTGCAGCACTTATACAAAATGGCACTGGCCTTACCTGGACTTATGACGATGCAGCTGGAACATTTACTGGCGTTGTTTCTTTGTCCGCTTTTAACACATCGCAGCTCTCTGAGTCTGGAAATCTTTATTACACAGATGCAAGATCTAGGGCCGCAATATCAGAAGGATCAACCCAGCTTTCTTATGATTCATCTACTGGTGTTTTAACTTACACGCAAGGAAATACGGACACTGTATCTGAAGGATCTAGCAATCTTTATTACACAGATTCCAGAGTAGTTACAAAAATTAATTCCTCGGTAGATAAAACATTTATTGATAATTTAAATGTTGTAGCTGCATCAACCTCTGGTAACTCAGCCACGGCCACTACATTAGCAGCAACCAGGACATTTTCTATTGCTGGTGATGCTACAGCTGCGGCCCAAAACTTTAATGGATCTGCCGATGTAGTTTTAAGTTTAACAATTGATGATAATGCGGTTGCCCTGGGAACAAAAACCACAGGAAATTATGTAGCCACTATAGCTGGTACGGCCAATCAAATTGCTGTATCTGGATCTGGATCTGAAACTGCATCTATTACAGTTTCTTTGCCAACAGATGTATCGGTTGCAAATGATTTAACAGTTGGTGGCAACTTAACTGTTAATGGTGATTTAACTTATTTAGATACAACAAATCTAAAAATAGAAGATAACCTTTTTGAATTAAATGCCAATTTAACTGGATCGCCAGTTAATGATTCTGGAATGTTAATACAAAGAGGATCTTCAGATAATGCTGTATTTATTTGGGATGAGTCTGCGGATAAATTTACCCTGGGCCTTACAACAGCAGATGGATCCGCTACAGGCAATATAACTTTGGCCTCATTGGGAACATTGGTTGCAAATATAGAAGGTGCAATAACTGGTAATGTTACTGGTAATGTTTCTGGATCTGCATTAACTGTTACTCAAGCGGCTCAAACAGCTATAACTTCACTAGGTAGCTTAACTGGTTTAACAACTGTTACAGCATCTATTGGTGGTGGCTCTACTAATGGTGTGCAAATATCCCAGGGTGCTATAAAGATTAAGAATGGTGGCTCACAGTCATACATAGATTTCTATTGTGAATCTAACAATGCTCATTATGTAAGAATAAAAGCACCTGCTCACTATGCTTTTAGTGGCAATAAAACTTTAACGCTACCAGCAACAACAGGAAATTTATTAAGCAGCGGAGATACATCAATTGTAACCAATGATATGTTGGTAGGCAGTATCGCAAACAGCAAACTTGCTAATACAACAGTTTCGTTTGGTGGTGTTAGTCTAGCCCTGGGTGCGGCAGATGCTACTCCTGCATTCAACTTATCGGATGCTACCAATTATCCAACATCTTCATTATCTGGAACAATTACCAATTCACAATTGGCAGGATCTATAGAAAATTCAAAACTTGTTAATTCAGCAATTACAGTTAGCGATGGATCTAATACAAGCACTGTTTCTTTAGGTGAAACAATTACATACGCAGCTGGCGAAGGTTTAGACATTGTAGAAAATGCAAAAACAATTACATATTCAGCAGAAATAGCTACAAGCTCAAACAAAGGTATTGCATCTTTTACAAATGAATTTTCTGTTAGTAGCGGAGCTGTTTCTTTGGCAACATCTGGAGTAACAGCACAAAGTTATGGTAGTGCAACAGCGATACCAGTTTTAGTTGTTGATTCTAAAGGTAGAATTACAGCAGCATCTACTACAAGCATTTCAACTGGCTTTACTCTTAGCGATGGCACTAACAGTCAAACAATAGCTGGCGGTGATACCTTGACAGTTGCAGGTACTTCAAACGAAGTTGATGTAGCAGTAAGTGCAACAGATACATTAACAATTGGATTGCCAAGCGATGTAACTATAAGCAATGATTTAACAATTGCTGGAGATCTAACAGTTGCAGGAACTACCACGCAAACTGGCCCAGTTGTTACTGATAATAATTTTACAGGCCTATCTAATAACAATAGTGGCAACTCAATTGATTTTGGTTTTTATGGTAAATATGTAGAATCAGCAACGACAAAATATGGCGGCATTTTTTACGATGCATCTACAGATAATACTTTTAGAATTTTTACTGATACACAAACAGAGCCATCAACAACTGTAAATACTGGTGCAACAGGTTACCAAGCAGCTAATCTAATATTAGGCAACCTTAATGCCACTAGCATTACTTTAAACAGCACAGCATTAACCTCAACTGCCACAGAACTAAATTTATTAGATGGATCTGTGGCCAACACAGTTGTTAATAGCAAGGCTGTAATTTATGGATCAAGTGGCGAACTAGCAGGAGCATTAAGCACAGCAGCACAGCCAAACATAACCAGCCTGGGAACAATATCTGCCTTAGAAATAGCAGGCAATTTAATTGTTGATACAAATACATTAAAGGTTGATGCAAGCAGCAAAAGAATTGGTATTAACCAAGCATCACCAGATGTTTCTCTGGATCTTGGATCTAATACAGATGCGGTGCATTTGCCAGCTGGAACAACAGGCCAAAGACCTTCAAGCCCAGCACCAGGTTATTTTAGATATAACACAACCACAGAAGGATTTGAAGGTTACACCGATGAATGGGGTGCCATAGCAGGTGGTGGCGGTGGTGCTTCTGCAATGGAAACCAATAACTTTACTGGCGATGGATCTGCAACCGCATTTACATTAAGCAGCACTGTTTCTAGCGAAGATAATTTGTTGGCTTTTATAGAAGGCGTTTACCAAAACAAAGCTGATTTTGTGGCCAGCGGAACTACTATCACTTTTGATACAGCACCAGTTAACGGCCGCAACATAGTTGTTCACCATGTTAAATCTGCCATTGGCGGAAGCAATGTCATATTAAATTCATTTACTGGCGATGGATCAGATACAACATTTACTTTATCAATTGCACCAGTGTCCGAAAATAATACACAGGTTCATTTGGATGGGGTATATCAAAATAAATCAACCTACACTGTATCTGGAACTGTATTAACTTTTAGTGCCGCACCAGCTGCAAGTGTTGCCATTGAAGTTATTATGTTTACACAAACCACAATCAATGTGGTTGGCGATGGAACAGTTACCAGCGCAAAGCTAGATACCAATATTGCAATTGCAGGAACTTTGAATGTTACAACAGTTGGGAATCTTGGTACTTTTTCACAGGATGGACAAACTAATTTCTTTATAGGATTTAACCAAGGATCAGCCGATGTTGGCTTAGGATTTGGCCATTCAGCTGGCACTGGTAGAGCTTATTATCCTTGTAGAGATGAGGGTTCTGGCGTAAGTAATGCGATTGATTTAGGTACAAGCACTTATAAGTATAAAGATCTTCATTTAGCAGGAATAGCATCTATTGGCAATTTAAAAATTGGAACAGATCAAGGTTCAGACGGACAGGTATTAACATCTACTGGTAGTGGAGTTGCTTGGGAAGATGCTAGTGGTGGTGTAGCAGGAATAGTATCTAATGCTAATGCTACTGCTATAACAATTGATAGTTCTGAAAATGTTACATTCTCACAGAACATATCTAGCGTAAATAATTTATATGTTGCAGATGACATCGGACACGCAGGAGATACCGATACCTATATGTCATTTGAAAATAATTATTTAGGTTTTTACACAGGCGGTGTTAATACTTTAGCTATGAATGCTGGCAAGGTGGGAATTGGTACAAGCTCACCGCAAAGAAGTTTACAAGTTGGTGAGTATGGAACTGGTAACGGAGAAATAGCCATAGCTTCAGTTGATAGTGGCGTAGGCTCAATACTTTTTGGAGATTCTGCAAGTGGAGCAGCTCTGTATGACGGCTATCTACAGTATAACCACTCTAATAGATGCATGATTGTTGCAGCAGGTGCGCAAGATTTAATGCGGTTCGGAGCAGGAGCAGGTACAACCTTGAGCGGATTAGTACAAGTAACCAACTATGGAAATGTAGGTATAGGAAGAACACCACAATACTATGGCTCAAACAAGTATGTAGATATGATGGCAGGTGCTAATGGCGCTATGGTTCTACAGTTAATAGGGAACAATGGTAGTGGTGGAAAACTAAACTTAGCAGCAGAGGTTTCAAAATGTAGCATTATTACAGAGAACAATGGTCCTTTAGCCTTTGGCTGTAATCAAACAGAGTACATGAGACTTGATAATACAGGTGAGTTTCTTATAAACAGAACAGATGGGTTTGGTACTGGTGGTGCAGCAGCATTATTCGTAACTGGTAGAAGTGATGTAGGTATTTATTTAACAGGCTCTAATTCAAGTGGTTACACATTAATGTCGTTTCATAATGGTGGATTAAACCAAATTGGTAGTATTAAAAACAGTAATAACAATGCAACTACATACAACACTTCTTCAGATTACAGATTAAAAGAAAATGTAGATTACACATGGGATGCTACTACTAGATTAAAACAACTTAAACCTGCTAGATTTAACTGGATTTCAGATGATTCAAATACATTGGTAGATGGATTCATGGCACATGAAGTTTCAAGTATTGTACCCGAAGCAACTGAAGGTTCTAAAGATGCAACGGAAGCAGTTACTAATGTTGTTTTAAATGCAGAGGGCAATGTAGTAAAAGCAGGTGTTACTGAAGCTGAATGGGAAGCAGGCAAATTAGAAGTTCTTTACACACAAGCTGAATATGACAATGGAGATATTGGAGAAAATTCTTCAATAGTGGGAGATGTAAAAACTGCTAGAAGGTTTGACACAGACACTACATGGGAAGCTAACCACACAAAAAATGTTTATCAATCAATAGACCACAGCAAACTTGTACCACTGCTAGTAAAAACAATACAAGAACTAGAAGCTAGAATCACAACACTGGAGAACGCATAAATGGCAAACACTAAAATCACATCAAGCGTTATAACAGACAATTCAATTGGCATATCAGCACTTAATGTTACAGATGGATCCAGCGGCCAGGTACTAACAACAAATGGATCTGGAACATTATCTTTTGCTAATTCGGCAGGTGGTGTAGATGGGATAGTTTCTAATGCTAATGCTACCGCCATAACTATTGATAGCTCAGAAAGGGTTGGTATTAATTGCACGCCAACAGTGCCTTTTCAAGTACAAACAACTAATGATTATCAATTAAGGTTCATGCACCATGCAGGCACAAGTCAGTCAAGAATACAATCAGTAAATACATCCGCAGGTTCATATCGTGATATTGGAATTTTAGGTTTAAACACGATTTTTTATCAAGACGGAACAGAACGCACGAGGATCAGCAGCAATGGTCGTGTAAGCATAGGAACTACAATATCCTCCGAAGCAAAACTAGACATAAGAGATGCTGTTACTGGCACATGGGTTACTAGAATGGAAAATACTAGTGCTGGTGATGGTATGTTGCTTATATCAGCAGGTGCGGCAGCAGGAAACACAATTTTTAATGCTAGAGGTAATAGCTCTACAAATTACATGAAATTGAATGGCAGAGGTTCACTTTGCATTGGCTCAAATTCTTCAAGTGGATGTATAGAGCCAAATGGTTTAAACAGTGGTAGTTATCAAGGTATTACATGGAACTCTCCAAATGTTTCAAGCCCTAGGCATAATTATTCTTGGTCAAATGGTCTTTACTGGTGGAATGGTAGTAACGAGGGCAGTTTATCTTCTTCTGGTGCTTGGACTAATGGCTCAGATATAGCCTTTAAAAAAAATGTTGCAGATATTGAATATGGTTTATTAACTGTATTAAATCTACAACCTAGAAAATACCAAATGAAATTAGATGATATAGATGACATTGGTTTTATTGCACAGGAAATTGAAACAGTTATCCCAGAAATTGTGCATACAAATGAAAACAGCGGTTATAAATCATTAGACTATGGTGCAATTACAGCGGTATTAGTAAAAGCCATGCAAGAACAACAAACATTAATAGAAGATTTAAAATCAAGAATTGAAACACTAGAAGGATAATATGGCAAACACAACAATACCAAGCGAGCTGCTAGCAGATAATTCTGTTGGGATAACGGCCCTTAATGTAAGCGATGGATCCAGTGGCCAGGTTTTATCTACAAATGGATCTGGAACATTATCTTTTGCCACTGTTAGCGGAACAACTATTAACAACAACTCTAATAACAGAATCATAACTGGTAGTGGCACAGCAAATACATTAGAGGGTGAAGCAAGCCTTACTTATGACGGACTGCATCTTGGCATGACTAGCAATAATGCAGGACACCCTAGTGATGCAAATGTATTGCAATTAGGTGGTAACGCAGTTATTCAAGGAAAGACAGCAACAGGAGCAGGCAAGTCATTTAGAATAATGCAGAATGTTTATGATGATGCATCAGCAGGACTTAGCTATATATCTACAGACGAAGCATCTCATTACACACAGGTTAATGGTACTCACTCATTTAATGTTGCAGCTTCAGGAAGTGCAGGTGCAGCAATAACTTTTAAAGAAGCTGTGAACATTCGTGCAGATGGAAATGTTGGAATTGGAGTTGCCGCTACAACTGTTCCACTTACAGTGCAGGTTGCAAGTGATATTAATTGGCGTTTTCTTACAGCTTCATCTGAAGCAAGAATGATGGCTATTAGTGATAATGGCGGAACTTATAAAAGCATGAGTTTCTTAGGTCATAGAACAAGGTTCTATCAACAAGGCACATTGGCTTTAGAAATTAAAGAAAATAGACATATTTACATGGTAAATGCAACTGGTGAAGTTGTTTCAGGTTCTGAATTCGTAACTTTAGAAACGGGTGGTCATGGAATGGCAATCAAAACTTCCGCAGTACCGATGTTTTGTTGGACTACTGCTGCAACTACTTATGGCGCACAAACACTTATAGGTTTTTATCATATCAGCACTTCAGTTGGTGCTATTACAACCAATAACAATGCTACTCAATATACTACTGCTTCAGATTACAGATTAAAAGAAAATGTAGATTACTCATGGGATGCTACAACTAGATTAAAACAACTTAAACCTGCTAGATTTAATTGGATAAATGATGATGATAATACACTGGTAGATGGTTTCTTAGCTCATGAAGTGCAAAGCGTAGTACCACAAGCTGTAGCAGGCAACAAAGATGCTGTTTATTCAGCAGAAGAAGCAGAAGATATGGTTGCAGTCAACACAGGTGATATAAAACCACAAAGCATAGACGAATCAAAGCTAGTTCCACTACTTGTAAAAGCCATGCAAGAACAACAAACATTAATAGAAGATTTAAAATCAAGAATTGAAACACTAGAAGGATAATATGGCAAACACAACAATACATATATTTCAAATAATTCTGTATAATTTAATTTTATAAACAACAAAAGGGAGTATTTAGAATTATGAATGATAAAAGTAAAAAAACAGAAGAAGTGGTAGTAGATCCAATCGTTATTAATATTAACGATGAGGAAGGCAATACAAGATCTTGGAAGCAATCAGAATGTTCTGAATATCAATTGCAACTTATAAGAGAGCTTGAGCCAATCTCAAAAGATTTAGTGGCACTAGAACAAAAGTTTGCTGAAATAAACAGGAACAAACAATATCGCCTGGATGATTTTATGGCAGCTGCTAAAGAAGAAGTGGTGGTTGATAACCCAGAACAAAATCCTATTACAGAAAAGGAATAATTATGGATCTATTAATGGTTTTATGTGCTGTAACAATTACAGTTTTAGTTTCAATTAAATGCTTTGAGCCAAAAATCTGGGCAAAGATAGTTAAGTTTTTTAAATTCTAATGTCTGCTCGCAAAACAGCAAATGATGTTCACTCTGATTTAAGAGTGCATGAAAAAATGTGCGAGGAAAGATGGAAAACTATCTACAAGAAAACAGATGATCTACAGGCCTCAATGAACAGCATGAAGGTATGGCTGCTTGGCGGCCTTACAACTATTGCTGCATCACTTTTTACAATCATTGTAAGAGGCCTTATTTAAATTTTAATGATTGATAAACTCATTCAGCCAGTTAGCGATATTCTGGATAAATTTATTGCTGATAAAGATCTTAAAATTAAGCTGCAACATGAGCTTAATAAAGAAATAATTTCTCTTAACAAATTACAAGTAGAACTGAACAAAGAAGATGCCAGAGGCCATTGGTTTCAATCTTCCTGGCGGCCAGCAACGGCCTGGGTATGTGTTCTTGGTTTTGCAGTCAATTTTTTAATTAGTCCATTGTTGCATCCATTTGGGATAGAAGTACCGCAAGCAGATACATCTACCATGCTGCCAGTATTAATGGGAATGTTGGGCCTGGGTGGCCTTAGATCTTATGAGCGTGTCCAGGGCGTAGGCAAATAATGTACATGGCCATACAAGAAGATAAGCGATTTAATAGAGATCTAATTAGATCCAGGCTTATTGATTTTGAGGGCCTAGTATTGCAATCCTATAAATGTTCCCAGGGATATACTAGCTTAGGTGTTGGCCGCAACTTGGATACCAGAGGCATAACAGAAGATGAGGCCATGTATTTATTAAACAATGACATACAAAGTTGTTTTAAGGATCTTGATAAGCATTTAATTGAATGGAGATCCTGGCCGCTAAACGCTCAATATGTTTTTATAGATCTCTGCTTTAATCTTGGGATCCACACACTATTATCATTTCGGAAAACTCTGGCCTTTTGTAAGCTGGGAGAATGGGAGAGAGCTGCTATTGAATTATTAGATTCAAAGTATGCAAAACAGGTTGGCAGACGAGCAATTTTTAATTCTGAGGAATTGGCCAAATGTCAAAATCAATTGAACAAAACAACAACGCCAAAAGATTAGGATCCCTGGGGGAAGCATTAGTTAAATCCTGCCTTCTGGAATATTCAGACTGGTGCTATGAAACCTGCGAATCACATCCAGCAGATCTTATCGTTGAATTTGGTAATGCTTTATACAAAGTACAAGTTAAATCCAGGAACAGATCCAAAGAGGGCAAATACACTTTTCCAAATGAAACTCATAGATCTAAATCTGAGGCCCATCGTAATTATCATTGCGACATTTACGCTTTTGTTTTCTTTCCAGAAAAGCGAATCCTCTTTGTACCAAACTCAAGCGGCCAGAGGTATTTTGTATACCAAAAAACAGCCATCATCGACAACATGGAATATGACTCACTCCAGGAAACTTTGGGATCTTTAACACAAATACCAGTAATTGATAATTTATTAGATCTACCAGAAAAGCCGTAATCTCGTTAATGCTATGGCATAGGCCAGGGCAAAAGAATCGCTTAAACGAGGCCTGGGGGCTTCCATATTACGATAAATGTGCATTTTGCAGCTGAGATCCTGGTTATAACTCGTAATATTTATATTCAAAATAACTAACTATTTAAGATAAATATATAAATATACTGTTACAATAACTTATGTTAATAAATAAGGGGCAACCCAGGGAGAAAAATAACATGAAAAGAAATACAAATAACAGCTGGGAATATTTAACTGAAACTGCAACTTCAGATGAAGGCATGAGCATAAAAAATGCAAGTGTTTTTCATTCATATAATCCAAATGGACTATTAAGCAAACTGCCACTTACAGAAAATTTTATATGCAATGAAGATAGCAGCAAGATTAACAGTTGGGCATATTTCTCTACAAAATATAATAATTATTATGCAAAAGAAATTGTAAAAAATTGCAGCAGAAGATGTAGCAAAATATCACACGCTATTCTTTTAGAAGGCATAAAAGAAGATATTGCCGCATCCTGGGATGTTATAAAAGAAAGAAATCTAAAAGGAGCAGCATAATGAGCAACAAAATAAATGTGCATCTAAATCCAACTGAGGTGAGGCTAATAAATATGCTTGTAACCAATGTTATGGAACACAACCCAGAATTTAAAAAGACCTGGACAGAAAATAAAACTACAAAAAATTTAATGGCCAGGCTTGATAAAGCCAAGGTTAGTGGCGATGAGTTTTATGGGAGAAAATCATAATGAAAACTAATATATCAATTGAACTAGATGATTCGCAACGAAGCCATCTTGGAAATATCTATAACAACAAAATAGATAAAAAATTAATCAGCAGGAAAGACTTAAATTCATTAATTGATTTAATGATCCAGGAACTTCTGGCCAGCGATGTTGGTTCTGCTAAACAGGTAACAGACAATATTATTGAAAGTGGTTATGCACAT
>Ga0308024_1000300_pt1 | contig 20771 bp, 22 predicted proteins | sample Neamet420_FD_201295 | JGI IMG/M metagenome (GOLD analysis project Ga0308024, IMG submission 201295) | Marine microbial communities from water near the shore, Antarctic Ocean - #420 | ecosystem: Environmental > Aquatic > Marine > Unclassified | place: Southern Ocean | collected 2014-10-03
AGAAAAAGTGAAAAGTCAAAAAATCAACCTCTTTTTTACATCTATGATGATGGAACGGTGGAAAAGAAAATAATTCTTGAATAAATAAAAGCCCACTCAAATGAGCGGGTTTATTTTTGGTGGGCCTTACGTGTATCGAATCCAGCTTTATTATTTTGTAAGATATGATATTACTCAGATATAAATTTTTTTTTAAAGTTTGGATTGAAGTTGTGCAATTTTTAGTTTTAAAGTGCTGTAATCAAGTATAAGAGTCCGATATCTCATTCTACAACTCAATGGTCAGAATCAAGGAAAGTTGTACTATTGTTGTACTATTGCTTGATAGAAAATAAAAAACCCACTCATGAGTGGGTTTCTTTTTTGTGTGCCTTACGGTCCTAAGTTCGAACTTTTTTTAGTAACTAAATTTCTTAAGTTTGGTTTAGTAAATTAATTAGCTACTAAATTCTTATTAAGAGTACTAAATTTAAGTTAAAGATTTCATAAGTTTGTACTATAAAAAATACTATAAAATGTTTGGATTATTTAAAAAAAAATCAGAGAAGGAAAAGTTAACCCAGTTGTATAAGAAGATTAAGGAGCAAGCATATATTTTATCTAAAACAAATCGTAAAGAAAGTGATAAGTTAGAAAAAGAAGCAAGTGATATTCTTGAAAAGCTAGATGATATTGATAAAAATAATACATCATTAAAGTAATAGTTTTATTCAATTAAAATAAATCTATGTTTCCTTATCATAATCAGATTAAAATGAGAATTAGAAATAAAGAGCTAGTTGATTATGAATATCTTGAATCATATAAAAAAATAAAACCTTGCCTTCTATTATATTTTAACACAGAACCAAGAACTCGTCCAATACGAGAACATAGGTTTAAAGAATATGAACTGATACTAAACAAACAATAGATTGATAAAAAAAATATTACTTATATTATTTTATTTACCATTTAGTTTAATCGCTCAAGACAAAGAGATAAAATCTGATAATTATTTTGATGATCTTACTTTAGAAGAAAGAGAAATTATTGTTAAAAAAGGCACAGAGAGAGCATGGTCAGGTAATTACCTTGCCAATACTGATAAAGGATTGTATGTGTGTAAGGCTTGTAATAATCCTTTATTTAATTCAGATTCAAAATTTAATTCTAATTGTGGATGGCCATCATTTGATGATGAAATTGATAAGGCAATAATTAGAAAAAAGGATTATAGTTTGGGAATGAAGCGTGTTGAAATATGTTGCTCAAATTGTGATGGACATCTTGGTCATATTTTTGAAGGTGAAGGATTAACAGATAAAAACATTAGGCATTGTGTCAACTCATTAAGTATTTTGTTTATTCCAAAAAAATAATTTAACGATCTTTCAGTTTATAGGAATCTAAATAGTTGAGTGAGCTTAAGCTTATTTTTTTTCACTATTAGTTTGAATAATTTGTGCTGACAATCTATATAAATTTAATTCTGCAATTTTTGTAATATAATTACTTCTATTTAATCTATTTTTTGATCGACCTAAGTCAACTTGAGCTATTCTAAAATCATTTCTACTTAACTGTCCTTGATAGTACTGCTCTTTCGCTCTTGTAAAGAACTTTTCAGCAGATACTAGATTTCTTGTCTCTATTTCTATTAAATTTATATTATTAGTGTATTGCTTAAATGTATTGCTTAAATCTTTATCTATTTCATTTTTAACTCCTTCTAATTGTAGTTTATTGGATTCAACGTCAATTTTAGCGTTTTGTAACATTGAATTCTTTGAAAAACCATCAAATAAGTTCCATGATAAATTAATATATCCTGTAGTTCCTAAATTAGTTTGATCTGTTATGATGCTTGTATTACTTTGCATATTACTGTATCCATACTGTCCGCTTAAATTAATTTTTGGCATAAAATGACTTCTATTTATTTTTTTATCTGTCTTTGCAATCTCTAATTTATTTTGTTGTAATAGAATATTGTTATTGTTATTGATAACTTGTTCTTTAAGTTTTAAGTATTCCAAATTCTTATTTATATTCACTTTTTGAATAACTATAAAATCAGTATCAATTTGTCTATTGAGTATCTGATTTAGAATATTCTTTGAGTTATTTAATTCTACTGATGTATTTATTAGATTGACACTGTCACTATTTAGATCAATTTCAGCACTTAGTACATCAAGATGTGAAGCATTGCCAAATTCATTTTGTATTTTAATTCTTTTATATCTTTCAAGTGAAATTTTCACAAGCTTTATGTTTATTGCATATTGCTCTTGTAAAAATGCTATGTCATAATAATTTTTTGCACTTTGAATTAATGTTTGTTCAATTTGTATCTGAAGCTCTATTGATTTTGAATCATTTTGTTTATTAAGTTTTTTATAAGTATAAATAGATCCTAAGCCATTAAATACATTATAGCTAATTTCTATAGCACCATTAATATTTGATGATTCTGAGGATACATCTTTTACATTAGGAAAATCATTTGTTGCAAAATCAAGGGTAGATTTACCTTGATTATATGAGCTCGAACCTATTAAATTAACTTTAGGTAACAAGCCAGCATTACCCATCTTTGATTGATTATTTGCCTTTTCTTTATAATTAGCACTTATCTTAATGTCAAGGTTTTCTTTTATAGCAATTGAGAAAGTTTCTTCTAATGATAAAGTGTCTTGTGAAAATGCAGGCTTTATAAGAATTAAAAAGAGAATTGATAGTAGCGCTCTCTTTAGGATTAAATTATATCTTTTCATATTCTATTTCTTTTATTGCAGGTTCTCTATCTTGTTCATTAAGTTCTTTTCCAGTAAATAGCCATTCTTTTGTGTATCTAATTTTATTAATAATCTTTAACATGGCTGGTAGAAAGATTAATGTTAATAATGTTGCCATTACTAATCCGTAAGCAATTGCAATTGCCATAGGTATTAAGAATTGAGCTTGTAATTGTTTTTCAAAAATTAATGGAGCTAGTCCAGCTATTGTTGTGACAGATGTTAATATTATAGGTCGAAAACGAGACATTCCGGTTGTAATAAGTGCATCATTAAAAAGCATGCCACTTTTTAAATTGCTATTAAATTTACTTATAAAAACAAGCGAATCATTTACCAGTATACCAATAAGAGCAATCATTCCAAAATAGGAAAACATAGACAATTGAAAATCATGAATAAAATGCCCCCATCCAACACCTATAAATCCAAATGGTATTAGCACAAAAACAGCTATTGTTTGCAAGAAACTTCTAAATGTCAATAAGATAATAGTTAGCATTAAGATTAGTACTATAGGTCCTGAATACTTTAATGAATTACCAGTCTCAGCTTGAGATCTAATTTGTCCTTCAACTGAATATTTTATTGAAGGGTACATTGTCTTAATGTTACTATTTATGAATTCTTCAATTTCTGATGTAATTGTTATTGGGTTGTCTATTTTAGGATTTAGCAAATCAGCATTAATCTGTACTGACCTTTTACCATATAAATGATCAATACTAATTAAACCTCTTTTAATTTCAATATCAGTAAGGTCACTTACAAGAAAACTATTCCCAGATAATTTAATTCTCATATTTTCTAAATCATATATCGAGTTTCTATCTTCTTTAGAATATCTAATCCAAATTTTAACTTCATCAGTTCCTATTTGTAATCTTTGAGATTCTAATCCGTAAAACCCTTTTCTGATCTCATTTAGTATATCGGATGTAGATAGCCCCATTTGGTAGGCTTTATTCTTTAAAGTCAATTGAACTTCTTTAAGGCCTTTTTGGTCACTACTTTGTATGTTTTTCAAGACATTTAAGTTGTTCATTTTATCTTTTAAAACACCAACAGCATTATTTAACTCATTATTATCATCTGAGAATAGGGCAATTTCTATTGGTTTTCCAAAAGGACCTGATACTGCAAATGAAAGAGATTCTGTTCCAGGAATTTCTCCAACAGCATCTTTTAGATATTTTGTAATTTCTGATGTTCCAATACTTCTTTCTTCAGATGGAAGTAGAATAATATTTAAAGAACTTTTCTCGGAACTCTGTGTAGTGCCGGCAGCCCATTGATCAACTGCCTTAGTGTTTCCAATTGACTTTTCAACACCAATAAATAATGATTTTCCATCATTAAATTCTTTACTTAATTCATCATTTGTTTCTTTAACTTTCTCTTCAATATAATTTATCCATTTAACAGTTTTACTTTCAGCTGAGCCAGCTTCAAATTTTAGATTAATGACTATATTATCACCTTCTATATTTGGGAAAACTGTTGATTTAATTATTCCTGCACTCATTGCACTAATTGTAACTATGAATAAGCATATTGAGATTAAAATAATTGTAAATGGATTATTTATAGAAAAGTTAAGTGCTGGTACATAATATTTATGTTTAATTTTATCAAGAATACTAGTTGACTTGTCCAGAATAATTTTTATTCTTTTATTTGGATTTATTCCTTTTAATGCTTTTGAATGTGCAATATGAGCAGGTAAAATAAAGGCTCCCTCAATTAATGAAAATATGAGTGTTCCAATTACAACAAACCCCATTTCTGGAAAAAAATCTCCTAGCATTCCGTCCAACATAAAGAATAAAGAGAAAGCTACAATTGTTGTAAGTATAGCCGAAAAAACAGCAGGAAGAACTTCCATAGTTCCGTTAATAGCTGCATTATATGGATCTTCACCATTCTCGTATCTTTGGTAAATATTTTCAGCTATAACTATTCCATCATCTACAAGTATTCCAATAACAATTATCATCCCAAATAATGATATTACATTTAAAGTGATGCCAAAAAATGATGCAAGAATAAACATACCACCAAATGATATTGGAATTGCAACTGCAACCCATAAAGCTAAACTTGGATTTAGAAAGAGAGATAATATAATAAGTACCAGTATAAATCCAATAACACCATTTTTAGTAAGTAAAGCTATTCTTTGTTCTATTATAATAGAATCATCTTTAATTATATCAGCCTGGATATCTTTATTGATAGCGTTAAAACTTTCTAAATAAGCTCTTGTTTTACTTGCTACTATACTAATATCTTCATTATTTGTATTAAAAACTTCAATTACAACTCCTTTCTCATCATTAAAGAATTTTCTATTAGCTTCATCTTTCCATATTCTATCAACTCTAGCAACATCTTTTATTTGAATTATCCTATTATTAATTTTCTTGACAATAATTTTTTCAATTTCACTATCTTTATAATTCTTGTTATTACTTCTAATTTTATAATTTTCTTCACTTGTTTTAATAGTTCCTCCTGTAATGTCAATATTTTCACTTTTAATAGCTTTATCTATTTCATTAAAAGTAATATTTAATCTTTTAAGATCATTCTCTCTTACACTTATCTCAATTTCTTCAATTGGATACCCTGATATTTTGGTTTTTGAGATCCCCTCTAGTGCTTTAAGGTCATCTTCAATTTCTTCAGCTACATCTTTAAGTTGACGTAAACTAACGGCACCGTTTATGGCAAAAGATATTGCAGGATTCAAATTCTCCATTATATATATAGAAGGAGATTCCATTTGATTTGGAAATGAACTAATTCTATCTATAGCATTTTTAATATCTTGAAGTACAAATTGATTATTGGCATCATTATTGATTTCAATTGTAACATTACTTGTGTTTTCTGATGATTTGGATGTAACTCGTTTTATTCCTGTAATTCCATCAAGGTTATCTTCAATTTTAAGAGTAACCATTTGTTCTATTTCTAATGGTGATGCACCTGGGTATACGGCTTGAACAGTGATTAATTTTGATGTTCTCTCAGGAAAGAAAGTTTTACGTAAATTAGATAAACCCATTATACCGAAAACAATAATCAGTAACATAATAACATTTGATGCTATTGGGTATTTTATAAAATATTTTATAAGATCTCTCATTATTTATTTTTGTATTCTAACATTCATACCTGTGTAGGAACCTTTGATTGGTTCACTAAGTATTTCATCACCATTATCAAGACCTTTTATAATGGCTCTTTCCTCTATTATTTGAATGATATTTATTTCTTTCTCAATGAGGATGTTGTCTTTAATTATATAGATTTTATTATCATTAAGTAAACTTCTCTTAATTGAAAATGAATTTTCATTTTCCCCAATTAATATTTCCCCATGAACATACATTCCGCTATATAAATTTTTATCTGATGTTTGAATGAAAACACTCATGTTTTGTGATGATTCATCTATTGTTTTATTTATTCTAGAAACCGATCCTTCATAAATTCCATCTAGTAAATCAGATTGTATAATAACCTTTTGTTTCTTCTTAATTAGTAGTGTATTTTTTATGTTAGTACTTGATTCAAATTCTAGGACACTTGGGTCTTGAAATTTTCCTATTTTTTGTCCAAAAACTACAATAGTTCCAGTTTTGATATTAACCTGACTAAGGATTCCATTAAAATTACTAATAATAAAATGCTTACTTAGTTTATCTTCCATTGTTTTTGATGAATAATAAGCTGTATAGAATTGATTACCAGATAAATAGTTTTTAAATTTTACATTATTTATTGTAGGTAAATCAGGAAGAGGTTTGCTAAATTGTATATCGTTCATGAAATTTAACCAAACATCATAAGATTCAGGATAATCAAATTTAATTTCTGAAACCAATCTTGATACTTGATTTAATAATTTACTTTTTTGACTATTAAGGTTATTTTCTACTTCATCATATTTAATATAGCCCAACGTATCTCCTTTAGCGAATCTTATACCTGTTTTAAATTTTGCACCTTGAAATACACCACTTACTTCAGAAATAATATTAATCTCATTTACCGATTTCAACTTACCCGAGATAGGTATTTTAACAATATTATCTGTTAATTCAACTATTTCAGTCCTTACTAGTTTTTGTGTTTCAGTAAGAGTATTTACAGTATTCTCTTGTTTAAAGCTCATTATAAATTTGACAAGTAAAAATGCTAATATGATTATTAATAGATTTCTTATGATTTTTCTTTTATTTTCTTTCATTTCTTAATTAATTTTTGAATTGTAATCCATAATTTTTTTCCTTCTTGACTTAAGGAAGTTTTAAAGCCAGATAGTTTCCAGCTAAGTATTGTTTCTCTAATTCCACCCTGAATAATTTTGGCAAGTTGTTCAGTGTTTACATCATTTCTTATCTCATTATTTTTTTGTCCTTCTTTTAATAGTTTAATCATTCGCTCTGTCCTACGTTTCATGATTTTTGCTACTATTTCAGATAACCTATCACAATTTTGATATGCGTTTTCAGCAAAGACTATCATTACAATCGAAGGGTTTTTCTCAATGTGTGATAACTTGAAATTTAAAATTTTTTCGAATCTAGTTAATGTATTATCTTTAGAATCTAGTATCTGATCTACCTGAGTATTTATAATCTCACTATTGTAGTTTAATAATGAAGTTAGGATTTCTGTTTTATCCTTAAAGTGACGATATATCGCAGGCTCAGAAAATGACATTTTGCTCGCCAAATTTTTAATTGTAAAATTTTGAATGCCTTTTTCACCAATTAGCTCTTTTGTTTCATGAAGTATTTCAATCTGCCTTTCAGTCATTATCATTCTGCAAATATATATAGTTAGTTAGTATTAACTAACTATTGCTTTATAAATTTATTTAGTCTTTTACTATTTTAATTTTTAAGAAAATATTTTACTAATTGTATCCTATTTTATTTATATATATCTTAATGTTGCAAAATGAAATTACTTGCTATAATTTTCTTTCTTTTTGTGATGGATATTTACTTTTATACAGGAACTATATCAACAATAACTAAATTTTTTAATAATCCTATTATTTATAAATTAGTATATTGGTTTTTATCAATAGCTGTATATTTAGTAATTATTTATATTTCGGTTACATATATTCGGACAACTCCATCTATTCGCCTTAATAATAATGTTATTTTTACTAGTTTAGTAGGTGTTTTATTTATTTCTAAATTAATTGGCTCTATACCATTAATCATAGATGATCTTTTAAGGTTGTTTAAAGCTATTATAAGCCTTTTTAATACTAGCTCCAGCATTCATGATGTTAAGCGTTTAGATTTTTTAAAAAAATCAGCACTTCTTTTTTCAGGCGTGTTATTTTCTACTTTATTAATCGGAATGAAATGGGGTAGATATAATTTTAAAAAGAACTATCAGGATATCTTTATAAATGATTGGCCTGTGGAACTTAATAATTATAAAATTATTCATATATCTGATCTTCATTTAGGAAGTTTTAATGATGTTGATAAATTCAATGAAGCTATAGAAATGATTAATGCTGAAAATGCTGATTTGGTAGTATTTACAGGCGATTTGGTTAATAATTATCATGAAGAAGCAATTCCTTATATTGATGCACTAAAAAAGATAAAATCAAAGGATGGTAAACTATCAATTTTAGGTAATCATGATTATTGTGATTATGTAATGCTAAAGAGAAATTCTCAAGAATGGAAAACTAATTTTAAAAAATTATTAGAACTGGAAAAGGAGGTTGGTTTTGATCTTTTATTGAATGAGTCAAGAGTTATCTCTAAAGGTGGAAATAAATTTAATATCGTTGGTGTTGAAAATTGGGGTTCTGGTAATTTTAATAAGGATGGAGATTTAGATACTGCAATGAATATTGTTGATGATAGTCTTCCAACTATATTACTCTCACATGATCCTTCTCATTGGAGTGAAGTAGTTCTTAAAAGTGATTATGATATTGATTTACAATTGTCAGGTCATACTCATGGAATGCAATTTGGGATTGAAATCCCAGGCTTTAAGTGGAGTCCAGTGAAATATAGATATAAAGAATGGGCTGGATTATATAAAAATGCAGGAAAGCAAATATATGTTAATAGGGGTTTAGGACATTTAGGTTATGCTGGAAGGGTAGGCATAATGCCAGATATATCAGTGTTGAATATTATGTCAAAGAGTTAAGTTGCTGAAAGTATTTACTAATATAGATAAAGCAAAGGAGGAATGGGATAAGATTAAAGTTAGTGACTTTCTTCATAGTTCTTTCTTAGAGATTTTTTATATTAATCACCCAAAAATAAAACACTTATTTGTTATTGACACGCATATAAGGTTATATGCTCATGTTTTCGAACTAAATTTTGATAAAACTGCTAATTATATAAATAGTAATCTACTAGCATTTTTTATAAAATTTATAAAGTTTGATGTTCTTTATCTAACAAATTCATTTCTTACTAATATACCAGCATTTCTCTCTAATAAACAGATTGATCTTAAAGAATTTATTTCTGTTATTAAACATAATTATTCTTTATTAATTATTCCTGATTTTGTGTTTAATAATATTAGCGCTGAAAAGAATGAATTCTCTAAAGTTGAGGTAGAGGAAGAAATGGTTCTAGAAATAAGCGATAACTGGAATGGAATTGACAATTATATTTCTGATTTAAGAAAGAAATATCGAAATAAAGTTAAAAAAATTATTAATTCAAGTAGTAAATTAGAAATTAAATCTTTGAATTCTGTTGACCTTGTGTTTTATGCTGATAATATCCAAGGTCTGTTTTCTCAGGTGATAAATGAATCAAGATTTAGTGGTCCTTTATTTAATACTAATTCTTTTTCTTTATTGGTTAAAAAAGATATTTTTAAAGTTTACGGTTATTTTATCAATAATAATCTAATTGCTTTTTCATCTGAAATTCATCAAGATAAAACTCTATATTCATACTATACAGGCTTTGATAAGTCGATAAATAAAACTTTGCCTATATATGGGAGGATGTTAATCGAGACTATTAATAATGCAATAAAGCTTAAAATGAATAAAGTTGTTTTTGGCCGAACAGCTAATGAATTTAAGAGTAATTTTGGTGCAATACCAATTAAATCTTACGTTTATATAAAAGTAAAAAATAAGTATTTGAATATTTTACTTAAGCCAATATTTAAAAGACTAACCATTAAAAATTGGATAAAAAGAAATCCTTTTAAAAAATAAGTGAATTATCATTTATCACATTAACTAATCTTGAAATAAATTACAGTTAATTTTTATATATATTAATTGTTGCTAGTTAGTTTTCTTATCAATCCTAGAAATATTATTTCATGAAGCGGATAAACAAGATACCAATATAGTCTGCCAGCCACTCCTAAGGGTCTGAATGTTGCAGTTTGAACTAGTACATCATCTATTATTTTAAATTCTAACCAAGCTTCACCAGGGAGCTTCATTTCTGCAAAAAGTAATAATCTCCCTTCTTTTTTATCAGCATAGATTACTCTCCAAAAATCTAATGAATCTCCAACTGAAATTTCTGATATATTAGTTCGACCTCTTCTTAGTCCAACTCCTCCTGTTAGGGTATCTAAAAATCCCCTTATTTTCCAAAGCCAATTTGCATAATACCAACCTTGGGTTCCGCCTATTGACCAAATTTTGTTAATTGTGATTTTTTGATCTATTATTTTTTCTACTCTCCGATCAGTAAAACACCCAAATTTTGGCACTTTAATATTTTCTGATATATTATAGTTCAATTCACTACTCGAATAAGAATCTTTCCAACTTGAAATAATTTCATTATTTTGAATTTTATCAAATGCTTTCTCTATTGCTTCTTTGTAGGAAATTGGATTTATTCCTAAAATTCTATTAATTTCATTATTTCTACAGATGATTTCAATACTCATACTGTCTACCAATGACCTAGCAAGTTTATATGAAGTTGAGGTTACAAAATATAACCAATATGATGATAATCTTGGAGTCATTATTGGAATGGTAATAATAATTCTATTTAGATTTCTAATCTCAGCAAATCTAAATAGCATTTCTTTATAAGATAGTATATCATTACATCCAATATCAAAATTTCTATTAAATGTTTCTTGTCTCATAATACATTCAATTAGAAATCTTTGAACATCTGAAATCCCTATCGGTTGACATTTTGTTTGTAACCATTTTGGGGCAACCATTATTGGTAATTTTTCTACTAAATCACGCATTATTTCAAATGATGCACTACCTGATCCAATAATAATCCCTGCTCTAAGACAAGTAAGATTGTAATCTCCTTTCCCTAATTCATTCTCTACATTTTTTCTTGATAAGAGATGTTTAGATAAATTACTTTCATTTACTATTCCACTCAAATAGATAACTTGTTTTGCAGATGTATTTGAAATTTTTTCACGAAAATTTACAGCCGATTGTTCTTCTAATAAACTGTAATCTTTAGAAGATGACATTGAATGAACTAAATAGTATGCAATATCAATGTCATCTGGTATCTTATCTAAGCTGGAATTAATTAACAAATCAACTTCAATAATAGAGATGTTTTTAATTAATGATGTTGGGGGATGAAATCTAGATATATCTCTAACGCAGCATACAACATGATGACCCTCTTTTATTAAATTAGGAAGAAGTCGTTTCCCTATATAGCCTGTTGCTCCTGTTAGAAGTATTTTCAAAACTATATTAGTATTTTAGATTTAACAATATTATGATCTTTAAACATTTTAAATACTTTTTTGTAGCACTCTTTAAACCAAGGAGTAAATGATTCACATTCTTTTTTAATTAGCAAATTTAACTCATTTTCATATATATACTTGTAGTCACATACTTCATTCACATTAATATTAGGTTTTTCATCACTTGTACCTATGAAAACATGATCTAATTCATTTTCAATTAGATTATTATCTAATTTTGCTTTGTATAAAAACTTAAAAATAAATTTTAATTTTACGTTTAATCCCATTTCTTCAAATACTCTTCTTTCAGCAGAATCGATAGGTTTCTCATTAATTCTTGGGTGACTACAAGCACTATTACTCCACAAACCTGCTGTATGATATTTATCTAAAGCCCTTCTTTGCAGTAACATTTCACCATTACTATTAAAGATAAATACTGATATAGCTCTATGTAATTTACCCTTTAAGTGAGTTTCCATTTTCTCCATAGTGCCAAGCTCTACATCTCTTTCGTTTACTAATATTACTACTTCTTTCATTTAAAGTGATTTTAATGTTGAACGGATATATTTTTGTAGTTCTTTTGATTGAATATCAATATTTTCTATAATAAATTGGTGATCTAATTCTAAATTATCATTATAACCGAGAAACCTGGGTGTTTGTTTTTGTACGCAATATCTTAAAAAACGAATTTCAATATTGTTAAAATTATTTGTTACAATTAAATCAAGTTTTCTAGAGTATTCAGTAAATAACTTTAACTTATATAATGGATTGTATTTATATTTTATCAGCATTAAATCAGCGACAGTTCTATATGCATAAATAATCGAATCGTTTTTAGATGTATATTCTTCACATATACTTATCAATTTATTAATATTTTCTTCACTCTGAGCTGATTCTATGTACGATTTCCTAATCTGATCTAGCTTATTTGTTTGAGCATTACAAATTATTATAAAGAAAAATGATATTATGATATATGTTATCCTCATATCTGTTTCGAATGATATTTAATCATAGATGAAATTAATATGGTAAATTTTCTGAAATTAGAAATACGAGTTCGTTTCTCTAAAATTTGTTGAGCAGGGATTTTTTTTATTTTTTTAAATAAATTATAATAGTATTTATAGGCTAAATACACACCTCCTTTAGAAGTGTTTGGTAGCATTCTTATTCCTTTTAATCCCTCAGTAAATTCATTTTCTATTTCATTTTCAATTTTTAGCTTATCTGATTTGTTGAAATTTTCCATATTAACTTCTGGAAAATAAGTTCTTCCTAATGTTTTGTAATCGTCATTAATATCTCTTAAGAAATTTATTTTTTGAAATGCAGAGCCAAGTTTCATTGCATACGGTTTTAGCTCGTTGTATTTGTTTTGATCGCCATTAACAAAAATAGTTAGACACATTAATCCTACCACTTCAGCAGAGCCTAATATATATTTTTTGTATGTATCATCATCATAATTTTGATTTTCTAAATCCATTTCCATACTATCTAAAAAGGATTCTATTAAGGAATGATCTATTTTAAATTTATTAACTACTTCTTGAAAACTATTAATAATTGGGTTTAAACTAATTTTATTGTTGATACCTAAATAAGTATCGCTTTTATATTTATCGAATAATTCTCTTTTATTATAATTATGAAATGAATCTACAATTTCATCTGCAAAACGAACAAATCCATAAATTCCATAAATTGGATTATGTAACCTTTTATCTAATATTTTTATTCCTAAAGAAAAACTTGTACTATATGATTTAGTAGCTATTTCACTGCAATCATTAGATACTTTATCAAAAATAGCTTTCATCTATTTATTCATTTTATTTATATATTCAGCAACTACTTGACCAGATATTATTGATGGCGGAACACCTGGTCCAGGTACTGTTAATTGTCCAGTATAATATAAGTTCTTTATTTTTTTGTTTATTATTTTAGGTTTCAGATTAGCCGTTTGGTTTAATGTATTAGCTAGACCATAGGCATTCCCTTTGTATGCATGATAGTCTTCAATAAAATCATTAACACAATAACTTCTTTTGTATTCTATATTTTGTTTAATTGGTTCTCCAATATATTTTTCAAGTCTGTTTATTAATATTTTAAAATATTTTTCACGAGTTTCATTATTATCTTTTACTCCAGAAGGAATAGGCATTAGTACAAATAAATTCTCTTTCCCTTTTGGAGCAACACTTGAGTCTGTTTTGGATGGGCAACAAGTGTAGAATAGAGGTTTTTTTGGCCATATTTCAGCTTTGTATATGTCATCTATATGATTATTGATGTCTTCATCAAAAAATAAGTTATGATGATCAAGTTTATTTATCTTTTTATCTACTCCTAAGTAGAATAACAAACAAGATGGAGAAAAAATCTTTTTCTGCCAATAAGAGTTATTATAATTACTGTATTTTTTATCTATAAGATTTGAATCAACATGATTGTAGTCGGCAGAACCAACAACAATGTCAAAATTATATGCGGACTTATTAGTTGATATTGTTTTAATCTTATTTCCTTTTACATTTAATTTAAAAACTTCTTCATTACTATGGAATTTAACTCCTAATTCCTTGTTTAATTTAACAAACCCATCAATAACTGACCCAAAACCTCCCATAGGGTAAAATGTCCCTTTTTTAATTCCTGAGTATGCCATTAAACTATACATGGCAGGAGTATTTTCAGGTGCTGTTCCTAAAAATAACACAGGAAATTCCAACAATGCAATTAACTCAGGATGATTGAAATATTTTTTAACATGCTTTCTGTAAGATGATAATATATCTAATTTAAAAATATTAGAAACTACATTCATATTTAGTACTTCAGTTATTGAAAGACCAGGATTATAGACTAAACTAGTCATAGCAACATTGTATTTATGACCAGCTTCTTTCATGAATTCATTTAATTTTATTGATGATCCATTCTCAACCTTTTCAAATGTATTGCAAATATCATTCCAATTAGAAGGAAGAGATAATTCTTTTTCCTTTTGAAAAATAATTTTAAATCCTGGATCAAGCTGAATTATATTATAGTAATCTTTTGTGTTTTTGTCAAACTGTTCAAAGAATTTGTCAAAAATATCTGCCATCCAGTACCAGCTTGGTCCCATATCAAATGTATATCCCTTTTCTTTAAACTGTCTAGCTCTACCTCCAAACTCTTTGTTTTTTTCAAATACAGTTACATCATGCCCTGATTTAGCTAATATTGCTGCTGCGCTTAATCCAGAAAATCCACTGCCAATAACAGCAATTTTTAATTTTTTAATATTACCCATTAATTTAACTTTATTATTATGCAAACTTATATAAAATTTCTAAATTATTAATAAAAATGTATAGAAAAAAAATTATAATTCTATACATTTTTGTAATTTAGCCAAAAATTAAAAGCAATGGGAAGTTATAGTATTAATCAGTTTTCAAGTATTACAGGCATTACAAAATTTGTTTTAAGAACATGGGAAAATCGTTACGCTTATTTAAAAGCAAATAGATCCAAAACAAATATTAGGGTTTATACTGATGAAATGATTATTAGAGCCTTAAATACTAACTATTTATTGGCAAATGGATATAAAATTTCCAAGATTTCTAAGATTTCAGAAATTGAGTTAATTAAAATAATTGATGAGATAAAAGTTAAACAGATTGAAGGTAAAGAAGATTATTATATTAATCAAATAATTATCTCAACATTAGAATTTAGTACATCTAAGTTTAATAAAGTGTTTGAAGAAGGGATTTTAGATTTTGGAATACTTGATTTTTATAAAAAAGTAATTTTAACTACTCTAGATAGGATTGGTATTCTCTGGTTGACAAATAGGATAGCTCCTTCTCAAGAACATTTTCTTTCTGAAAATATCAAGCTAAAGATTGCTAGTGCTACAGATATTTATCTAAATCAAGATAATAAAAAAGAGACATGGTTATTATTTCTTCCTGACAATGAATTTCATGAAATAGGTCTTTTATTTACTAGATTGTTATTAGTAAAAAATGGTTTTAATGTAATATATCTAGGATCAAATCTCCCTTATGAGTCGTTAAATCAAGTAAAGGAAAAAATAAAAATTGATAATACATTAATGTTCTCAGTTGCAAATTCTTCAATAATTAATATAAATTCTACTATTGAATATCTCGAATCGAATTTTCAATCTGCAAATAAATATATTATCTCAAAGGTAATTACCACTAAGATGATTGCCAAAAAAAGCAATATAAATATTCTTAGAGATGTAAATAGTTTTATTAATATTATTTCAAAGTAATTATATGTACTATCAAATTAAAAAAGAACAAGTAATAAATTGTAAGATAGATGAGTTATGGAATTTTGTTACTTCTCCTAAAAATTTAGAGCTTATCACTCCAAATGAAATGAAATTTGAGGTTAACTCAGGTAATCAAGATGAAAAAATTTATTCGGGTATGATTATTACTTACAAAGTTTCACCATTATTAAATTTAAAAATGAATTGGGTTACTGAGATTACTCAAGTTAAAAAAAATCATTTGTTTGTTGATGAACAAAGACTTGGCCCTTATAAGCTTTGGCATCATCAACATATTTTTGAGGATAAAGGTGAATATGTTGTTATGAAAGATATTGTCACTTACGTTCCTCCATTTGGATTTTTAGGAACTATTGCAAATTATTTTCTTATAAAGAAAAAATTAAAATATATTTTCGATTATAGGTTTGATATAATGGATAAAATGTTTAATAAATAAGTTAATATGAATGAGATAGTTCTTATTACTGGAGCAGGCGGCACTTTAGCAAAATCTGTTGCTAAAAAGTTACAAAATGAAGGTTTTGAAGTTTTATTTTATACTTCAAATATTAATATTGTTAATGATAAAAATATATTTTATTGGGATGTTGAAAACAAAATTTTTGATAAAGTTCCTTTGGATAGATGTTCTCATATTATTCATCTTTCAGGCTATAGTATAATTAACAAATGGACTGAAAATAATAAAAAAAAGATGTATTCAAGTAGGGTTGATGCTGCTAACTTACTATTTGATTATTGTAAAGAAAAAGAAATCAATATTAAAACTTTTATTAGTGCTTCAGCTATAGGGTATTATGGTTTTAATTCTATCGGTTTAAAAAATGAAAACGATTTGCCATCTAAAGATTGGTTGTCACAATTAGCTGTTGATTGGGAAAAATCTGCAATAGCTTTTGAAGGAATTAATTCTCGTGTTATTCAATTGAGAATTTCTTTGATATTAAATAAGTCAACAGGATTTCTTAAGCCTATTATTTTATCAATGAAGTTAGGCATTGCACCAATTTTAGGAAGTAGAAAACAATCATTTGAATGGATACATTTAGAAGATTTAGCGAGTTTTATTCTCTTTTCATTAAAAAATGAAAATGTTAACGGAGCTTATAATCTTGCTACTGATAAGAAGACTAATCAAGAAGATTTTCTAAATATTATTAAAAATAAATATTTTAAATACTCTCTTCTTTTAAAGATACCTAATTTTGCACTGAAATTATTACTTGGTCAAAGAATAAAAATTGTTTCATCTGATATAGCTGTTTCTGTAGATAAATTAAAGTCAACCGGCTTTAATTTTAAATATCCAACTCTTGATATGGCGATTAATAAAGAATTTAGCAAATAAAATATTAAAATTATATGTACATACTTAATAACCTAACAATAACAATATTAACTTTTTTAGTTATGGAATGTGTTACTTGGTTTACCCATAAATATGTTATGCATGGTTTTCTTTGGGTGTTGCACAAGGATCATCATCAACCCCGTTATAACAGTATCTTTGAGAAAAATGATACTTTTTTTCTAGTCTTTGCCATTCCTAGTATTATGCTTTTTTATCATGGTACATTTCCAGCTTTAAACAATTTATTTTTTATTGGTTTAGGTATTTTGTTCTACGGTATTGCCTATTTCCTTGTTCATGATGTATTTATACATCAAAGATTTAGATGGTTTAAAAAAACGAAATCTCAATACTTACTTTCATTAAGAAAGGGTCATAAAGTTCATCATAAGTATTTAGATAAATATGATGGTGAAAGTTTTGGTATGCTTGTTGTCCCTTTTAAATACTTTAGAGAGCAATACAAAAAATGAAACAGTACTTATATTTATTGATAAATATTGGGTGTATAATTATCCCATTTATTTTTAGTTTTTTATTAAAACATAAGTTTTATAAGGAGTGGAGATATTTTATTCCTGCAAATTTTGTTATAGCTTTTTTATTTATTGTCTGGGATCATTTTTTTGTAGAATTAGGGATATGGGGTTTCAGATCAGAATATTTAACTGGATTATTTATTACTCATAATATTCCACTTGAGGAAGGTTTGTTTTTTATCTGTATTCCTTATGCATGTGTATTCACCTATTTTGTGATACGCGAATATTATCCTAAAATTAATTTGATTTATAAATCAAGAATTACTATTTCTATTTTAATTATTTTATCATCAATTTTATTTATATCTAATATTGATAAAATGTATACAGCTTACACTTTTGGATTATTATCCATTGTGCTTTTATTTTGTTTATATAGAAAGATTAACTTACTCACAATTACAATTTCATTCATTAGTATTTTGCCTTTTATGTTTCTTAGTAATGGGCTACTTACTGGAATGTTTATTGAAAATGAAGTGGTCTGGTACAATGACGTACAAAACGTAGGATTCAGAATATTTACAATACCGATTGAAGATTTTTTTTATGGATACCTATTGATATTATTAAATGTGTTACTTTATGAAGCATTTAAAAATTTCAATTTTCCAAACTTTATAAAAAGTTAGTTATTTAAAATATTTATTTAGTTCAGCTCTAACTTTACTTACTTTAGGTGAAATTACTATTTCACAGTATGGCTGAGATGAATTTTCTTTAAAATAGTTTTGATGTAATTCTTCAGCATAATAAAAATTGGAATATTCTTTTATTTCTGTAATTATTCTGCCGTCATATTTTTCTTTGTTAATTTTATTTTTAGCAGTATTGATTATTGCTTTTTCTTCATTATTATTATAAAGTATTATTGATCTGTAATGTGCTCCATGATCATTGCCTTGTCTGTTTAAGGTTGTAGGGTCATGGTAATAAAAGAAAATCTCAACTAGTTCATTTAGTTTTATAATATTTTCATCATATGTAATTTTACAAACCTCAGCATGACTAGTTAAGCCTTTAGATACTTCTTTGTAAGATGGGTCTTTTATCTTTCCTCCTGAATATCCGCTTATTACAGTTTCTACGCCTTTAACCTGCTCAAATACAGCTTCAGTACACCAAAAGCATCCCCCTCCTAAATAGATGTTCTTTAAAGTTGATATTTTTTCGTTATTTTTTGTATCCATATTTATTGTGACAATTATTTCATTTTTACGATTTGTAAACTCAAAAGGAGAATTATATACTAATACTTCAAAATCATTTTTGTGACTATAGTTATATTTTAGTAACATTTTTTTTAGTTCATTTATCTTTTTATTTTCAATAGAGTTATTCGTATATCCAGAGTATTTAATGCAAGCCTTTAAAGTTCCTGGTTCAGTGTATATGTTTATTTCTTCATTATTTGGTAATGGTAAATTTTCAAGGTTATATTTTTTTGGCATTAAAAAAGCCATCTCGTAATTATTATGCAATTTTATAACTACAGGAGATGTCATACTTATTTTTTCGTTATTAGTATTATCACCAAAAATAAATCCTGCTACTTTTCTAAATGAGTTGTTTCTTTCCTTTTCATTTTTTGGTGTATAGCTTGCATAAATTGTGCTTTTATATTGTCTGATTTCAATATTTTCAATCTTTTTAATTAGTGTGTAATTTTTGTATGCATCCACAGAAAAAAGGTTTTTTGCAAAAAAAAGTAGTAATATTATTATAGATACTATTGTAAGTGTTTTCATTTTTCTATTCATTAATTTTTTCCCAAATATCATTTGCTGATAATTTGAATGAGCCTATATATTTCATTTCCCACTCGTTTGGTTCTATTATACTTAGGAATGTAATGTTTTTATTATTGTATAAGTGATATACATTACCTGCAATAGGAGTGAAGTTATGATCTGAGTTATATATTACCTCATTCCATTTTAACTTAGTTAACAAACTTGTATATTCTGTATTAAGCTCATCAAATTTTGCTTTTAAATGTTTAAATGCAAAGTTATCTTTCTTTAATACTGAGCTGTCAAATGCAGGGCTTCCTAAATCTGTTGGATAATTTTTTTTATAAGAATCATATTCCTGTGATTGGATATCAAATACAACATTGTCTGGTTTTTTCATGATCATAATTTATGCAATATTAATTAATAATTCTGTTTTGTATATCTTTTTTTATAATTAATTATACATTTTAATATATTTGTATAGTTATTTAATAAAAAACCTATACATTTGCAAAGTCAAATCATTAAAATAAAGTGTATGAGCAATTACAGATTACTTAAGAAAAAGAAGGCAGAAAAAATTTTAGAAAAAATTAAGAATAATTCTCCAAGTATTATCTTTAAAACCAAAACTATGACTGTTACTTTAAAAACAAAAGAACAATTAAAAAAATGGCTTGATTTGCATCCAACTGGTGAATATACATTTGCCACAGAAATATAATTACTATTTAATAAAACTATAATAAATCTTTTTAACTAAACTAAACTAAACCAAAATGAAAACAAACAAACTATTTATGTTGCTTTTAACTTGCTTTTTTGCAAGCTCTTTAAGCGCAACAATTCACACAATTAATGCAGGGTCCTATTATTACGCTCCAACAATTCTTTTAATAAACCAGGGGGATACTATTCAATGGGTTAATGATGGTGGAAATCATGATGTTAATGCTGATATAAATTCTCAGACAGGATCAAGTTTTAATAATCCTGTAAGCTTCCAGTCTAATACTACTAATGTTCCGGGAGCAATAATTTATACTCATTTCTTTACGATTCCAGGAACATATAATTACGACTGCTCAGTAGGTTCCCATGCTGCTGCTGGTATGATTGGTACTATTGTAGTTGGTAGTTTAAATAATTCAATTTATGATATAGTTTCAAATTCAGCTGACCATACAACATTGAAGGTTGCTATTGATGCTTGTGCTTTGAATGGTGTTTTATCAGATCCAGGATCACTAACATTATTTGCTCCAACTGATG
>Ga0308024_1000304_pt1 | contig 20699 bp, 36 predicted proteins | sample Neamet420_FD_201295 | JGI IMG/M metagenome (GOLD analysis project Ga0308024, IMG submission 201295) | Marine microbial communities from water near the shore, Antarctic Ocean - #420 | ecosystem: Environmental > Aquatic > Marine > Unclassified | place: Southern Ocean | collected 2014-10-03
GTTTAACTTTTATGTATGCGAAATTGGAGGTTTGAGTAGAACTGAGACAAAATAAACTATAAAAACTATGAAGGGAAGGCCACCAAAACCAACTAGACTTAAGCAAATGGCAGGTACAGAGCAGCCATGTAGAGCTATCGAAAACGAAATGCAGGTAAGTCTTTTGGCTAGTATTCCAGAACCTCCTTTCAGTTTAAATGAGTACGGATCAAAAGAATTTAATATAGTTTGCATTGAATTGCATGGTAAAAGAATGCTGCACTTAGTGGATTTAGCTTTAGTTACAGCCTACGCCAATGAGATGGGTATTTATATTGAGATGGAAATGGACTTGCATCAAAATGGAAGGATTGAGGAATATTTTAGTGACGAAGGTTTACTTACTCGTAGAGTACAGAAGCCTGAGCAAAGAATTGCAAATGATAGCTTAGCAAAGGCTTTAAAAATAGCTTGTCAATTTGGACTTACACCTTCAGCAAGAACTAGAATATCAGCCCCAGAAATAGAAGATAATATTTTTAAATTATGAAAATAACAAACGAATGCAACATGAAGCTAATGGCTAGGTATGAAGATAATCACTTTGATTTAGCTATCGTAGATCCTCCTTATGGGATTAATGCATCTAAAGGAGTTGGGTTGCACTCAAGAAAAAAGTTTCAAAAAGCAAATAAAGAATGGGATAATGAAACACCTAACGAGTTGTATTTTAATGAATTATTCAGAATTAGTAAGAATCAAATAATTTGTGGTGCTAATTATTTTAATGAATATCTACCATCTACAAAGTCTTTTATTTGCTGGGTTAAAAACAATCCTGCGCCAAATTTTGCGCAGGCAGAGTATTTATGGACTTCATTTAATATAAACGGAAAGGTATATGATAGTGGGAAACAAATACAACATGTTATAATGTGGGAAGGAGGAAGTATCCATCCAACTCAGAAACCTGTAAAACTTTACGAATGGCTTTTAATGAACTACGCAAAGGAAGGAGATAAGATACTAGACACACATTTAGGAAGTGGATCAATAGCTTTAGCTTGTCACAATTTAGGCTTTGACTTAACGGCTTGCGAATTAGATAAGGAATACTTTGACGCAAGCCAGAAGCGATTAAAGCAACACACAGCGCAATTAAGAATAATGTAATGGCTGAATACTACTTCGACACAGAAACAGCCGACAACGCTGTTAAATTCATAGAGAAACACCTCACACATACTAAGGGAGAGCTTGCAAAAACTCCTTTTATCTTGCAAGAGTACCAAAAAGAACAGATTATACGCCCCTTATTCGGTTGGAAGAATGCAGATGGTACACGAAAATATAGAACTTCATTCATTTTCTTACCTAGAAAGAATGGAAAATCTACTTTAGCCGCTGCCATAATTCTTACACTTTTGTATATTGACAAAGAATATGGTGCCGAGTATTATTCAGCAGCCAACGATCGTGATCAAGCAAAGATAGTTTACTCAGTTGTGGCGGATATGATAAAGAATAACCCACGACTAGAACAGTATGTAGATATATTTCAAAATTCTATTGTGTACAACGCTAAAGGTTCATTCTATAAAGCGATCAGTAGAGAAACAAGCACAAAGCACGGATTTAATACTAGTGGTTTTGTTTACGATGAGTTGCATGGAATGCGTGACGATGGTACCGAGAATTTATGGCAGGTATTAGAAACTTCTACGGGTGCAAGACAACAACCAATTTCTATTGCAATTACTACGGCTGGATTTGATAGGTATTCAGCTTGTTATAAGATGTACGATTATGCTAAGAAAGTTTTAGAAGGCTCAATAGTAGATGAACAATTTTTGCCTGTAATTTATGAAGCCGATCCAGATGATGACATACAAGACCCTAAAACATGGGCAAAGGCTAATCCTGGTTTAGGAATATCTTTAAAACGTGAGTATATGAAACGTGAAGCGCTCAAAGCATTCACACAAGTAAGTTACGAAAACGTTTTCAGAAGATTACACCTAAACCAATGGACTACAAGCGAAAATAGATGGCTATCTGATAAAGATGTAGTTGAATGCAGCGACACAATAAGCGAAGAAATACTTTTAACGGCACCTTGTTATGGCGGTTTAGACTTAGCATCAGTCAGAGATTTAACGAGCTTTGTGCTTTCGTGGCGAATAGGTGAAAAGATTATAGTAAAACATTGGACTTTTATACCAGAGGACAAATTTGAAGGGCGTTCTGGTGGTAAGGATGGAGTAAATTATATGGAGTGGGCGGATTATTTAGAAGTAACTCCAGGCAACGTAACCGACTACAATTTTGTAAAGGCTAAAATGTTAGAGCTACATGAAAAATACAATGTTCAGTCAATAGCATTTGACAGATGGAATAGTTCGCAGTTAGTAATTGAGTGCATTCAGGAAGGATTGAAAATGTCCCCTTTTGGAATGGGTTATAAAAGTTTAAGTCCAGCGAGTAAAGAAATAGAATCTAAAATAATGACCAGAGATTTTATATACTTTAATGATCCTGTAATTAGGTGGCAATTTGGAAACGTACAGCTTGAAATTGATGCAGCTGGAAATATAAAGCCAAATAAGAAACGAAGTTCGGATAAAATCGACACAATTATGGCTGTATGTATGGCTGTAGGTGAAGAAATGTATAGCGAAGCCCCTGTTATTAGTAAATATGCGAGAGATAATAAAGGATTTTTCACTATATAAGGTTATAGATTAGTAAGTTAATTGTTGTATATTGCATAAAATTTGTATTTGATGGGAGTATTGGATTTTTTCAGAAGTAAAAAGCAGCCTGAACAACGAAGTTCTGGCGGTTTTATGGGCTTAAATGCTGATAATAACAACGTAATAGTTACTCCAGAAACGGCTTTAAGTTTCTCGGCTGTATATGCGGCTGTAAGAGTTATATCAGAGACAATATCTCAGCTACCCTTCAATTATTATATCAAAACGGAAAACGGGCGAGAGGTTAATTATTCCAACCCTTTGCAGTTCCTTGTACATAACGAGCCGAATTCTACCCAAACAAAATACGTTTTCTTTGAAACTTTCATAAACACTTTACTGTTGTATGGTAATGCCTATGCTTATATTGAGCGTTCTAATGGCGTGCCTGTAGCTTTACACCTTATACACCCAAACAACGTAAAAGTTAGCATAGTAGAGGGCTTTAAAATATACCAACTTAAAGATTCAGGGAACTACGACAGCTCAGATATTATACATATTCCAGACATGACTTTAGACGGTGTTGTAGGTCAAAGTAGAATCTCAGCAGCTAGAGACAATATAGCTCTAGGGATAGCAGCCCAAACTTATGGGAAAAAATTCTTTGAAAGCGGCGCCAAGGTGTCGGGTGTATTGCGCCACCCTGGAGAGTTGGGAGCTGATGCAATGCAAAGTCTTTCAGAACAATGGCATACAACTTACCACGCAGGATATAACGGAAGCTTTAAAACGGCTGTACTTGAAGAAGGAATGGATTATAAGCCTATTCAATTACGACCAGATGAAGCTCAATTTTTAAGTACTCGTAAATTCAGTATTTTAGAAATAGCGAGAATTTATAGAGTGCCGCCACATATGATGGCTGATCTTGAAAAATCAAGTTTCTCAAATATAGAACAACAAAGTATTGATTTTGTTACCCATACAATAAGCCCACTACTTACAAAGATAGAACAGGAATTTAATAAGAAACTTATCTTTGAAAACGAAAAAGGCAAAACTTATTTTGAACATAATACAAATGCTCTTTTACGCGGTGATGCTAAGTCGCGTTCTGAGTTCTATTCTAAACTATTCGCAGTAGGTGCAATTTCACCAAACGAAATAAGACGAAGAGAAAATATGAACGATAGCGTAGATGGTAACAAATTCTATGTACCGATGAACATGCTTGCAACCGATAAATCCAAGAAAGATGAAGACTGAAAAAGAAATAAGGTTAATTAACACTCCTGACATACGCTCAGAAACTAATGCAGAAGGTGAAACTATTGTAAGAGGTTACGCAGCAGTATTTGGTGAAGAGAGCGAAGATTTAGGCGGTTTTAAAGAGATTATTCACAGAGACGCGTTTAATGACGTTCTAACTGATGACGTAGTATATTTATTTAACCATGATAATAATATTGTCTTCGGTAGAACAACCTCAGGAACTTTAAAATTGAGCGTAGATGACAGAGGTTTAATGACTGAAGTTACTATGCCAAACACTAGCCAAGCAAATGACGTGATTGAGCTAATGAAGCGAGGAGACATAAACAAAATGAGTTTTGGTTTTTATATTGAGCGTGATAAATGGGCAGAAACGAGTGATGGTAGTTTAGTAAGGGAAGTATTGGAAGTTAAGAGATTAGTTGACACTAGTTTAGTAACACGCCCAGCCTACCCTCAGACAAGCGCAGCACTTAGAAGCTTAGACACGTTTCAAAATGGAAACATCTCTAGAATGCAGCTTAGACAAAATAAATTAAGAATCTTAAAACTTAAAAAGTGAAAAAGACTTTAAAACAACTCAAAGAACAACGCCAAATTTCATTAGATGAAATGACGGCTTTGGTAAATCTATCAGAATCAGAAGACCGTAATTTAACTACGGAAGAACAAACCTCTTTTGATGGTGTAGAAAAAAGCGTAAATGATTTAGGCATTAGAATTGACCGCTTAGAGCGTTCTTTAAAATTAGCCAAATCTAATCCAGCACCTGTAAATTTTGAAACTCAAAAAGCAGATACTGACAAAGATTTAAAACGCTTTTCATTTGCAGAAGCTTCGAGACAAGCTTATACAGGTAATATCTCTGGTATTATTAAAGAAATGGATGCAGAAGCAAGACACGACTCTCCAGGTCAAGCTTTTAGAGGGATTGGAATTCCTGCAAGTGTACTTCACAGAGCAGCCTCAGCATTACCAGCAGCAGCAGGAAAAGCAGCAGGTACAGATGTAGGTTCTTTTATTGATCAATTACAGGCTAATTCGGTATTGAATGCAGCAGGTGCTAACTTCTTAACAGGATTAAGTTCAGAAAGAAAATTCCCTATCATTGGTGGTATAGCTTCGGCATTCGTGACGGAATCAGGTTATACAACAGGGACAACAGTAGTTCCTGCTAGTGGTACTATTGATGATTTAACGCTTAGCCCATTAAAGATAATTTCTTTGGTGCAAATGAGTGCGGAATTAATGCAACAAAATTCAGCAGTAGAAGGAGCTTTACAAGCTAATATGACCACTTCGATAATGGCAGCATTTGAAAAAGCTATATTGCAAAATGCAGCAACGACTACTAATGGTCCTGGATCTGTATTTAACGCAGCAGCAGCAGATGACATTGGTGTAGTAGATGCGGCTGGTCTTGCAACTATGGAAGCTAATTTGTTAGGTCAAAACATAAACCAAGCAACGGCTAAGAATGCGTTTATATTTAACGCGGCTGGATTTGCAGCAGCTAGAGAGTTAGCAGGAGTTAATTATGTAAATGGGTTCTTTGATCCAATTAGCAAGACAATTAACGGGATTAAGTACTTTGTTACTACGAACCTTAATTTTGGTGGTACAGCTGGAAAAGATGCAGCCCTTTTAGGAGCATTTGACCATTTACACATTGGTCAATTTGGCGGTATTGATATAGTTTATGACCCTTATACATTAGGTGGTAGAGGTATTGGACGTTTAATTGTTACAACTTTGATGGATGGGAAAGCTGATAACGGCTCAACTGTATTCAGAAAATCATTACAAGGGTAAATTAATTAGGAGGGTGTAAAAGCCCTCCTATTATAAAATAAATTATGGCAGATTATAAACTAGCAAGCGCATACACAGGAGCCGAACCCATTACATTAGATGAGGCTAAGGACTATTTACGCGTGGATTTTAGTAATGATAATGCCTATATTACAAGCTTAATATCTACGTCCAGAGAGATGATCGAAAAGGACACAAATACAGCAATAGTAAACAGAAGCTATACTGAATATTTAGACGGTTTTCCAGCAGATATAATTTATTTGCAAGTGAGCGGCGAAATAGATGGAATTCCCTCAATTAATTATATGAGTCAAGACTCTATTACACATGATAAAACACTTACTTTAGATACTGACTTTATTTTAGGCGAGTTTAGAGGGCGCCCAAGATTACAATCTATTACCACATGGCCAACAGCTAGAGAGTTAATAGGTTCTGTAAAAATAAGGTACGTGATAGAACCTCAAATAGATATACCTTTACCACTTAAACAAGCAATGTATATGCTTATTTCTCACTTTTACGATAATAGAAGTGCTGTAAGCTTTTTACGAGCCGAAGAGATGCCATTAGGGTACAGGAATATAATTAGACAGTATAAAAATTATATAGTCTAATGGTGCAACCTGGAGAATTTAGACAGCCTACTGAGATTAATGTAATTTCATTAGTGCAAAACGGATTTGGTTCTTTTGAAACTGATACCGAAGTAGTGCATACTAGATTTGCAAAGGTTAAATGGCTGCCAGGTAGTGAGAAAATAGATGCAGAAGTAGTAAGCTTACAGAAAAATGTAGAATTTACCTACAGATTTGAAAGCTTAACAGAATTGATTAACAGAATTGACACTATAAAACTAGGTACAGACTATTTTTATATAAAAAGTGTAGAATACAAAGGGGTGGGAAACCAACAACTCGTTATTTTAAAAGGACATACAGCACAAAATAAATGATAACTCCAAGCGCTAAAATAACAGGAGTAAAAAATATAAGTGACTTACTTAAAGAGTTGGGGCATGATGCTTTAAAAGATAGTCAGATTAAGCAAGGATTGCGCAAACTTGCAAAGCCGATAATACAATCTATAAAAAGTAAAGCTCCTGTAGATTTAGGAACATTAAAAAAATCTATTGGAGTAATTAAAGGCTTAAGAAGTAGAAAGGGAAAACCTTTTATATTGATTGGGCCACGATATTACTCACCATGGAACGGATTCCACGCACATCTACAAGAAGTAGGAAAAGAGGTTTATGATGTACCCTTTGAAGGTCAAAAAATGGTATTCAATGCGTGGAGTGATAACAGAAACAGAACCATAAATGATTTAGAAAAATTACTTATGCAAATGTTACAAAAGAAATTAAACAAGCTGAACAAATGAGCGCTAATTTAGGTTTTAGTATTGGAAAGGTTATTTTTGACATACTCAGTAATTATAGTTCTGTAGTGTCAGCGCCTTCAATGAGTGCAGCAAGAATACAGCCAGCCCCATTATTAGACCAAATAGCACCAGAAGCGGCAGTAATATATGAATTGTCTAGTGTAATGCCTACCAATATTAAGCGTAGGTGGAGGATAGAAACATCTCCTTTGTCAGTTGTAGATTTTAGTATTGAAGTTATACAGAAAAATTATAAAGAATGTACGTATCTATCTCAGGCAGTTACACAAGCATTAGAACAAGCAGGTAGCGGGGTTTATAATAATGTTAAAATAGATGGCATTACACTTTCAGGCGGCTCAGAAGGTTACAACAGACAACAAAGATATTACACTAAAAACCTAAGCTTTTCGGTGAGAGTTTTAGTATAATGGTAATAATTCGTAAATTGCAAACTTAAACAACTACACAATGGCTACAGGACTTATTAACGGAACGGACTTATTAATTAAAATAGGTTCATCAACTTCAAATGAAGTAATAGTTGCTTATGCGACTAGTTGCACACTTGACATCTCAGCTGACGAAATTGACCAAACCTCAAAAGATGCAGGCGGCTGGAAAAGTATTATTTCAGGACTACGTTCGTGGAGCGCTACTTGTGATGCATTATATAAAAACGAAGTGCAGGCAAGTACAAACACCTTTCAAGACTTTTGGGGTAATATAAACACTCGTACAGCTGTACAGATTGAATTAACTATTGCTAGCGCAAGTGGTGGTGATGGAAATGTATATTATTCTGGTGAAGCATTTGTTACTAGCTTATCTGTAAGCGGTGGAACTGAGGACCAAAGTACTTACTCAATCTCTTTAGCTGGATCTGGTGCATTATCTCAAACAGCTGCAGCATAATGAAGCCAACTCCTATATTTATAGCTGGTAAAGATTATCCTGTAAAGTATGGTTTTGCAGCCCTTAGAGCTTTTAGCGATGCTACAGGTACAACTTTAGGCGATTTAGGAAAACTAGGCTCAAACATGACCTTTACGCAGGCCCTTGCTTTAGTTTGGGCAGGTCTAAAGGATGGTGCAAGAGTTACAAAGATAGAATTCAATCTTACTATTGATGACGTTGCTGACTTACTTGACGAGGACGATGATGCTATGACCAAAGTACTTAAAGTCTTTGAGGATAGTTTATCCAAACCAGCGAAGGGATCAAGAAAAAAAAAGGGAACCCTGTAGAAGTTAGGCAAACGGCATCTACTTACGATGATTTAGAATCGGTTGCTTTTGGCTGGCTCAATTTGTCCCCTTCTGAGTTGGACGATTATACACCTAGAGAGTTTGAGAATAAACTTTCAGGCTTTGAGAGTATAGAACAAAGACGTGATCAGCAAGAATGGGAGAAATTCAGGCTTTTAGCTAGTACGCTTTTAGCCCCACATACAAAAGGTGGTAAAGGTGTAAAGCCTACAAAATTATGGCCGTTTGAATGGGACAAAGTAAATAATCCTAAGCCTGTTAAAATGAGCAAGGAGCGTTTAGAATATATCAGTAATAGAAGCAAACTTTTGAGCGATGGGGAAAAGTGTTAATATAAAGTTAGGCGCAAACATTACAGACTTTGAGTCTAAAATGAAGCGCGCACAAAAGAGCTTTAAAAGAACGGCTGCAAACTTAAAGTCTACAGGAAAGGCAATGAGTATGAGCCTTACAGCTCCATTGTTAGCCTTTGCAGGTGCTTCAGTAAAAGCATTTGATACCCAAGCAAAGGCAGAAGCTAAACTGAATACAGCTTTAAAAGGTAATGCAACAGCCTTTAAAAACTTAACAACCCAAGCGCGAGAACTCCAGAAGATTACAATTTTTGGAGATGAAGAAACTATTGCAGCTCAGTCTATGCTTGCAAGTATGGGGCTAGAGGAAGAAGCAATTTTACGCTTAACGCCTTTGATTCAGGACATGGCAACGGCCAAAGGAATGGATTTAACGGCGGCGGCTGATTTAGTTGCAAAGTCTGTAGGTAGTAGTACCAATGCTTTAAGTAGATACGGCATCCAAATTGAGGGAGCTGTAGGTAGTTCGGAACGGTTAGAAAGTGCAGCAGAAGCTTTAAGCGGTCAATTTTTAGGACAATCAGAAGCAGCTGCAAAGGCTGGTGCAGGTGGTTTAAAGCAATTACAAAATACTTTAGGGGATTTAATGGAGGACATCGGAAAGATGTTAATTCCTATTTTAAACAGTCTTGTTTCGTGGGTGCAGAAAGGCGTAGATTCATGGAATAATTTAGATGGTGGTTTAAAAATTGCTATTGTTACTTTTGCTGGAATATTGGCGGCTATTGGGCCTGTACTTTATATTGTCGGTTTATTAGCTGGTGCATTTGCTTTTATGGTTAGTCCTATCGGTTTAGCCATTGTAGCTATTGCAGCTTTAGCGGCTGGATTTATATACGCTTATGATAATTGGGCGGCTATAAAAGAGAGATTTTCAGATGTAGGATGGTGGCAGAATACGCTTATTTCATTAATACAATTATTTTTAGAGTACAATCCATTTGCAATAATTTACGACAGCTATAACAAGCTAATAGGATTGATGGGAATGGATCCTATTCCTGATCCTTTTAAAATGGCTTCGGCTGGTTTGGATGAGTTTAGAACTAAAACTAAAACATACGAAAATGAGTTCGGCTCGTTTTCCGATGCTGTAAGTAATGCAGCCAACTCAGCTAAAGATTCATTATTAGGAATGGGTAGCGCTTTAGGTGTAGGCGGTGAAGTTGCAACTCCAAGCGGCGGCGGTGGAGGTGAAGAAAGCGGCGGCGATACAGGCGGTGGAGGTGCTATTGCTGGTGTAAGTAAACTTACAGATAAAGTTATTTCGCTAAAAGATGCAACAAAGGATTTTGGTTTAGCAATGACAACGGATTTTGCGGGTAGTCTAGCAAACGCAATGATTGCAGGCGGTAACTTTATGGACAGAATGACTCAAGTATTTAGGGACATAGGCGCACAAATTGGAACAATGATTATTCAGGCGGCTATATTAGCGGCTATATTCTCACTTATTCCAGGAATGGCAGCAACTCAGACAGCTATGGGCGGCGCAACTTCATTTATAGGACTATTAACAGGCTCCTTAACGGGTCGCGCAAATGGTGGACCTATTGTAGGAGGTCAGCCATATATGGTAGGTGAGAACGGCCCCGAGTTATTTATGAGCGGTCAAAGTGGTACAATTATACCAAATGGAAATTTAGGCGGCGGCGGTGGTTTAAGCGGTCAATTTTCAGTAAGCGGTTCTGATTTAATGCTTGTAATTGATAACCAAATTGCAGAGAATACCAACGGCGAGGGATCTAGTTTAAACAATACATCACTTAGATAATATGAGCGCATTATACTTTACAAGTACATTTAAATCTAAGCAGGCAAATAATGCTTTTGAAGTATTAATTAAGAGTAAAACCTTGACGGCTGGATTAAGTACAGAATTTAAACTTACTAGTAGTGGGTTTAAGTTGAAGTATTCCAAAGGCGAGAAAATAAAACTAGCAGTAGTAAAAACTAGTTCTTTAAGTTTCGGGTTTATTGTAGAAAACGAAGCCGACAAAGACCAATTAAACACAATCCTACAGTCAGCAGAAGGAGATTGGTACATTGAAACAACTTTAAACGGCTCAACTTATTGGACAGGATGGCTGAAGCCAGCATACGACACTTATAACGATGGTCCTTATCCTTATGTAGTAAATGTAAAAGCTACAGATAGTTTAGGGAGGTTATTGAATAAATATAACAACTCAATAAATACAGATGGGCCAGCTGATTACAGAGATATATACCACCCTGTAAAGTTGTTTTTTGATGCATTCGATATTACAAGTTTACCAATAAATGCGATACAAGTATTAGCCCTGTTTAAGTATTGGCCCGAAAACTTAACATATAACGCTAATGTAAACGCTTTAAGAAAAATATACTACAATAGGAATACATTTGTCGAAGATGCTGTAAACTATGCCAATACAATAAAGAACTATTTAGTTGAATTAAAAGGTACTTATAAAAGCTTTAATCTTAAGCTTATTTATTCAGGGAATAGATACAATTTAATACAAGATAACGCACAAGATTCAGCTAACCCATGGGCGTGGAGTAGCACAAGCCCAGACGTAGGAGGAGTAGACTTCAAAATAAATAATCAAAATTCTTTACTACCTTTAAATATTGACAATTCAGCGGTTTTAAGTGGTACGAATGGGTTAATGATTGCGGGCGCTTCGTTTAGATTTGATCCAGAACTGAACAGCGTGAGAGGTAGATACGTTAAGGGCCATACTTTAGCGACATTTGATGTATCAAATACATACGCATCTCTAGCAACAATAGGATTTTTAAATCAAGGTCAAACGGCCTTAAACTTAAATCTAAATGTACAGATAAAAGATAAATGGCTAAGTAGTGCAGTTACACCACACGCACAACAATCTTATTTTATGACAGGTTTACTTACTTGCAAGTTAAAAGTAGGTACAAAATACTTAACTAATAACGGCGGGTATAGTAATATTAATACAATAGGCTGGAGTTGGTCCACAGATGCAGCATCTACATTTACATTTGTTGCAGGTTTTGGGACTAGTGATATAAATTCTTTAGAAAATTATACAATTGCAAATAGTGGATTTTTAGCAAACTATACAGAAGATTCACCTTCAGGGTATGATACTGCAAAGGCTAATGTTATGGTTCATAATTTATCATTGCCTATTTTAGATGTATTTGGAGAAATAGAATTTTCTATGAGTGGCGGTATTGTTTATTGGCAATTACCAACATCTTCAGTAGTATATACAGCTGATGATTATTTCGCTAATTTAATGAGTAATTTAGCAACTAATCAGATGCCAAGTAGTACGGGTTTAAATTCGTCAAATACTCCAGCAGCTAGGAGTAATCAAATGCTTACTATTCCTTTTGTTAATTCACTACAGGAGGGCGCGATAAGTTCACCAGAGAACTCTTCAGGGACTTACTATATATCTAGTGTAAATCCAGTAACTAAAAATATAGATAGAAACTTAGGCGACTTTATATTAGGTAATATTGACTCAGCATATAGCAGCGAAAATACAGTAAGACTTCTAAACGGCTCAACTTATATTTCTACAGGAGGTTTTGATATTAACGCAGGTGCATCATATAAGAACCTTACACAATTATTGCTTAACGAATATATGAGCGTGAGTAATAAGCCTACAGTAATACTTCAGGGGGCTATTATTGCATCTAATTATTTACCTACAAAACCTATTCTGTACAACGATGAAATAGGCGGCGAACAAAATACGTTTATATTTATAGAGGGTACATTTACGGCAGCAGATGACACATGGGCGGGGTCCTGGTATAAATTAGACAAATCAGCTGATACATTCACAGAAGAGGAAACAACAATATTTGATCCACAATCTGAGGAGTCAGAACCAATGCCAGGCGGAATAGGCGCAAATAAAAGCGCTGTAGGTAGTGGAGTGCCAGCCTTTGTAAAAAGTGATATTAAATTTGATGGGAATGCTCAAAATAATCTAAATGCTAGTAATAGTATAGGAACTTTAACAGCTGACATAGCACCAAACACAGCAATAACTAGCTTAGCTGTAGCGAATTTTCGCTCAGACTTAAAGTCAGGTCAACACTTTTTTATATTAGATAGGTCTTCTGGTAATGGCTTACAATTAGCAACTACAGCAGATGTAGTAAAAGGAGATACTGCAATTCCTGTAAGCTTTACAAGTACAATCGGTTACGAAATAGGCAGTAAAATAATGTTGGCGGCTTATGATTTACCTAATCATTCAGGCGGTGGCGAAAATCTAGCTTTAGGAGTTACAAGTACCAATATTTATATAATGCCTTCAGAATTCAAAACATGGAATAAAACTTCTTTAACAACTTACACTAGGGATATAATGGGTAGCACCCAATCAAGCGCATACTCTAGTAGAACTAAGGTTTATTCTACAACATTCATTCCCGAAGGTTATGGAGTTGTAAGTTTTGATGTATATTCAAATCAAAACAGGCAAATTGATTCGTATAACAGCTCAATTACTTCAGACAGTATTAGTACATTAGCGACAGGATATGCAAATACTACAGTATCCTCAGTATGGACTTCAGTTTTAGGGAAATATTTTATAATATCTTACGAAATTGGCGCTAGTACTGATGAGATTTATGGGGCAAAATTAACAATTATAAAATTATAATGGATAAAGATAATTTTCAGAATATAGCAGTAAACACAGCGACAATAGGGATAAGTTTCACCGATGTAGAAACAGCCTTAAGAATAGCGGCTTTAAGCGCTGGGCTTATTTTTACATTGTATAAATTTTATATAACTTACCAAAATGAAAAGAGCCGTAATAGTACGACTGAGCAGAAGTAAGAAGCAAACACTAGGCAGGCTGTTTATCTTTGACGGCTTAGATATTGTATTTGAATGCTGTACTTTAGAGCTACCCTTTAAAAATAATGAGCGTAATGTTTCATGCATTCCAACAGGAAACTACTCAGTAGCACCTAGAAATTCAGCAAAGTACGGCGATCATTTGCACATTGAAAATGTAGAGTTTAGAGATTATATACTAATCCATTCAGCCAATTACTATACACAACTAAAAGGTTGTATTGCTGTAGGTAACAATTTCTATGATATTAATGCAGATGGTGAAACTGATGTAACAAGCAGCAGAGACACGTTAAAAAAGGTATTAGAAGCAGCTCCAGAAGGTTTTTCACTTATCATTATATAAACTTTATTAAATTAAATTAAACTTTAATACTTAAATAGTTGGTCGGCAATGTTAAATGTTTATCTTTGAACTATCGAAAGCGCCTAAGCTGAGTAAAATTCACAAATTATGACAAATTATAACGAAAGACTAAACGAGTTTAAAACTTTAAAATCAAAGCGTAATCCAGTAAAGGGATTTATGCAAGGGCTTAACTTAAAAGAATATTATAGAATAATTAGCTTACATTCTTTTTTGCTTAGTACTTTAGAAGGTAAAACGTCTGACGAAAAGAGAGAATTTTTCAATAAACTTTAAAAATAAAAAGGAGCATAGTGCTCCTTTAACCTTTAATAAATAACAGATGGCACAAGAGCAAACGACTACAGAGATCCAACTCGAACAGAGTGAAAATCTAAGCAAAGCAATCGATAGAGCGATAGCAATCGAAAATCAAGGATTAATTAATGAGCTGCATATTTGCTTACAAGCAACTATAAAGCTAAATAAAAGAATTTTAGATGGGAATCTTTAAAAGTATATATACAAGCCTTGTTAAACTTGACAAAGTACAGGCATTACAAAACGCTGTAGAGCTTGAATTTAATATGTATTGCGATGATAGGGAAAAATGGACAAAAGGCAGGAGAACGGCGGAAAATGCCACAATTAGAGAATGGGAATATTTAAACAAGCCGACAAATGAAACGAGACATTAAAACAATAAGCGACTATATAGAAGCTATTACAACAGATGTCAGCTCTTTAGTCGTGGATGGAGACTTGTACGCTATCGAAGCCATTGTAATAGCTAAGAAGCTCGAAAACGCAGCAAAGAAACTTCGTGAAGAATGGGAAGGTGAAGCCTTAACGCTTACAGAAAGTTGGAAAGGTGAAACATTCGGCGGTTTTGTGGCAACTCAAAAAGATGGTGCGAAGCGTTATAGTTACAAGCACCTTACCGAGTGGATGGAAGTAAATGAGTTTAGAAAAAAGCTAGAACTTGCATCAAAAAACGCATACATTCAGGCTCAAATCGGTAATATTATAGTCGATGAAGATGGTGTAATAGTGGAACAAGCCGAACCAGTCAAGACAAAACAAAGTATAATTTTAACAAAGGTCAAAAATGAAAACTAGCAAAGTAAAAAACATTCAATCTTCTGGAACGTGGACGGGTAGAGAGGGTAAAATCTTCTATAAGTTTGAGATTGAAATGGAGAACGGAGATCTTGGAGAATATTCGAGCGTGAATAAAGAGCAGTCTAAATTTGTAATAGGCTCTAGTTCAGAATATGAGTTTTCTGGAGGGCAACACCCTAAAATCAAACCACATTTTGCAGCAACTCAACCAACACAACAAAAACCTAGCACAGATAGAGAGTTACTAATAGTACGACAAAGCTGTTTAAAATGTGCAACTGATTTAGTAATAGCAAACGGAGAAATTAACCAACTTATTCCAATGGCTGAAAAGCTTGTGAAATGGGTTATGACAGGCGAAAAATGAAAGCATATAGGACAGTATTACTAAATAACTCAAACAGAACTCCAGCCGTAGAAAGTTGCAAAGTATATGCACTTAAACATGGAGCTTACCACGTATTTGTATCTCGAAAAGAATGTATTTTAACTGATCTGGTAGAGAATAAATTTAATTACTTGTGGGCCTTACAAATACCTATCGAACTACTAGAGAAAAGAGATGAATTAGTGAGAGCGATTGAAACGATTGACGAAATGAACGAGTACTATGAAACTGAGATATACGGAAAATCTAACAACAGTATAGACATGGTGCATAAATTCCTACAGGATGAAGATTAAAACAGAGGACTATTTAACAGTCCAGACATTTGCCAGGATCAAAGAGGTTACATCTATGACAGTATACAGATGGCTGAAAATGGGAGTAGTTGAAGGAGTTGAGATTGATGGAGTTAAATTTGTAAAGAAAGACACATGAAAATACTAAATTTATATGCTTGTTTAGGTGGCAATCGTTACAAGTGGGATGAAGTAGCTGATAATTTAGAAATTACAGCCGTTGAATTAGATCCAGAGCTTGCTAGAATGTATCAAGAGCGTTTCCCAAATGATACTGTAATTGTAGCAGATGCAAATCAATACTTATTAGACCATTACAAAGAATTCGATTTTATATGGTCAAGCCCTCCATGTCCTACTCATAGCCGTGCAAGGTTTTGGAATAGCTCAAATTACGACACTATAACTAAGGCTGTTTATCCAGATATGATGCTTTACCAGGAAATACTATTTTTAGAGCATTACTTCAAAGGTAAATATGTAGTTGAAAATGTTATACCATATTATACACCTTTGATAGAATCAAAAAAAAGAGGACGACATTTATATTGGACGAACTTTAATTTGCCAAGTGATTTAAACGATAGAGATTTTAAGATTTCCAGCACTAAAAATGAAGTTAAAGAATTGTGCAAATTCCATGATTACGATTTCTTTAAGTACAAAGGAGTTCAACGTATAGATAAAATAGCTCGTAACATGGTAGATTACGAAGCAGGAAAAACAATACTAGAAACTGCATTAGGAATTATAAAAGAATCCAATACAAAACAACTTTCTATATTATGAATCAATCCAAAGAAGAACAAATAAGTCTACTTATAATTTTAGCCACTTTTAAGAGTTTACATGAGCAGATTTATAACCTAAAAGGTTCGCATAGTGGAATAGTTAAAAAGAAGTTTAACGTATTACTAGCCACTTTTAAAAGCTATGAGAATGTAATCGACAAGGAATGGCTCAAAGAAAATAAAAACGTTGTAGAGCAACTAAATGATGCAATTACAGACTTAATTTATATGCTTAGGGATGGAGTGGCGAACAAACCTGTAAAAGAAAAGGAGGGTTAATTATATTTTTTGTATATTTGGCTTATCGAGTGGAAGCGATTGTTAAAAAATATTTATCTAAAAGCCTATTTCCGCGAGACTTCCACCTCAAAGAAATAGGTTTTTTTTATACCAAATATTTAATCAATATGGAACGAGAATTTAAAGGTATTTGGATACCCAAAGAGATTTGGCTCAGTAAAGATTTAACTGTAATGGAAAAGCTTTTACTTGTAGAGATTAGCAGCCTTGACAATAAAGAGGGTTGTTTTGCTGGTAATGCTTATTTTGCAGACTTTTTTAATTTAAGCAAAACAAGAATAAGCTTAATAATAAAAGCTTTGATTACTAAAGGTTATATTACCTCTACAATAATATTTAAAGAGGGTACCCAACAAATATTAAAGAGGGTACTTAACATATGTTATAGAGGGTATATAACAAAAGTTAAAGAGGGTACCCAACATATGTTAAAAGATAACAATACAGTTAATAATACAATTAGTAATATAGTTAATAAAGATAAAAGGGTTGAACAATATTTTGCGGATTATTTATTAGATAATCTCTTTAAAGAATTTTTAGAATTACGAATAAGTTTAAGAGCTAAGAATACAGGCAGAGCCGTTAAGCTTATATTAAAAAAATTGGAAGGATTAACTCCAGAAGTACAAACAGCGATGTTAGAACAATCCATAGAGAATAGCTGGAAAAGTGTATTTCCTCTTAAAAAACAATTCAACGACAAAAACGAGCCAGTCAGTTTAGCCAAAAAGTATTTTCCTGAGATGTTTGGAGAAAAGCCAACAGAAATAAAGGCCTTAGATATGAACAAAGTATTTGAAACTAAAAACTAAAATTATGGTAATAGGAAAAGAACAAACACCAGAGCTTTTAATCTTTTGTGGAAACATTGTAAGAAGGACATTTTTTGAATTGAGCCAAAATAAAAACGATGCAGATGTAAGCATAATGGCTAATATCCTGAGCAACGATTTAATAAGCTCTTTTAGTAATATGAGCCTTGAGGACGTGGATAGTGCTTTTAGTTCTGGAGTACGCTCAGGAGACCAATACGCAGTAAATCCAAAGACATGGTTTATCTGGCTTAATACTAGAAAGCAAAAGAACGGATTTAAAAAAAATAAGCTATTTCTGGAAAATCAATCTAAGCAAATAGAGTATAATACAGCCAATACAGATAGAAGTAAGGACCACAAAGAATATGTTTTAAACGTAGTAGTAGCAAAATACGAGGAATGGCTGAATTTTGTAGAGCCAAAGAATAGATTTGGCAATCCTTTTAAATTATCTGGTGTTAAAATGCAGTATGAATGGTTTGCAAATAACGGATTTATAAACACCACTCCAGAAGATAGAAAAGAGCTTAGACGAAGGCTAAAAAGTACTATTAAGCACGAAAACGGATCTTCGACAACTAAGAATTTCAAGCTAGATAATGCGTGTAGAGAACATTTAATAAATGAACTATACGCAGAATTGAAAGCAGGAAAAGTAAATTTAAGAGAGCAAGCACTAGAGATTTTAACGAACTAAAACAAGACTAAGCATTTATTAAGTATAATTGTCGTACATTAGCAAACAAATAACAACTATGAGTAATACAATCACATACGCAATTAAGCTTGAAAAAGAACAAGCGGCTGAACTTAGAGAATTAGCAAAGAAGAACGACAGAACCTTAAGCGGTGAAATTCGTCACGCCTTGAAAATACACACAGTAAAGGCTCAACAGCTAGAAAAGCGATAATGTACAACGAAGCCACCATACAGACAGCTGTAGTAGCTTACATTAAATTACAATACCCAGAAGTTAGATATTGTGCAAGTTTGGGCGGTATTCGTACAGGAATAAAGCAAGCTAAAAAAGCAAAGGCCACAGGATATGTAGCAGGTGTGCCAGACCTACAGATTATGGAAGCTAAAGGCGGTTATTTCGGTCTATTTGTAGAGATTAAATTTAATAAAAAGTGTTATCCTAGCTTACCTCAAAGAAATTGGATCAAGGATTTGAATGTGAGAGGATATAAAGCTGTAGTAACAAAGGGATTTGACGAGACTATTGAAGCTATTGACGATTATTTAAGTGAGAAAGCTACTAGAACGCTACGCCAAGCTCCAGCACGCGTAAACTCAAATAAATGAGATTATGTTTTTTGTAAAGTTCTACGCTGGAGTAATACACGGAAATAACACACGCCGAAAAGATGAATAATTTTATTATGATGTTTGGAGAACCAACTCCAGCCAACAGACACACGGGTACAATGCCAGATAATGTAATATTAACACCACAGGGAACCTTTAAGGCTATAGTAAAAAGAAACTACTTAGGTACATTCAAGACGATCGAAGAAGCAACAAACGCAGTTAGTGAACACTTAAACGATATATCATGAAAAAAGGACTAATTAAAGAGATTTTCAAAGGAGCTTTAAACGCTTTACCATTTGGAAACGTAATAACCACAATTAGCGATAACATCAAAGAGGACGGCTATACACCAACAGGCGCAATAAACTATCCTAAAATGATTATGTACAGTATTACAGGATTAATAGTACTATTCAGGCTATTAGGATTTATCACTAATGAAGATGTTTCTACACTAATTGACACAATACAATGAACCTGGTACTGCCAGCAGCCTTAGAAAGCATCTCAACAAGAGCAGACAATACTTTAAAATTGACGTTCGGTACCCCAGAGCTTACACCTGTAGAATGCGGCAACCTGTTTAAATTCAGAAGAAAAGAGGTGTTACTTGCACTAAGTGCTGGAGAGATAAATAAGGACCAATTACAAGCGATTGAAACGGCTGCAAAGGATTTAAAGGAAATAAGTAAAAAGAGCCACAGCCAGAGACTAAGAGAGGTCTTGTATATAATGCACGAACAACAAGGATCAACGTACAACTTCAAAGATTTTTACGCTCAGAAGATGGAATTACTAATTGAACAAGTAAAAAGCAGGTTAGAATGACACAAACAACAATAGTATTAGGGGTTATTTGTATGACGATTATAGTAGTATTAGTTATATGCTTATTTGATCTGTATATGAGACTTACTATATTAGACGAAGCTTACGACAGGGGTTTTAGTAACATGGTAAGAATTACAAAATTAGAGCGTAAAGACTACTCAAATAGGAAGGCTAAAGAGCTGGAAGAATACCACCAAAACAGGCTAAAAGAATGAGAGTAATTATATTGGGAGGATTGGTTATATTTATCAAGGCAATATCATGAAGAAACACACTAAGAAATATTTATATCACTTCGGATATACAGACACAGACTTCATACCATGCGAGGTATGCCACTCAAAGGCAGTAGATATACACCACATAGAAGCCAGAGGTATGGGAGGTTCTAAGCTAAAGGATAACATTGAGAACCTACAAGCACTATGTAGGCAATGCCACCTAATGTATGGAGATCAAAAGCAATACAAAGAACTACTAATATACTCACACAATGCCAAGCTTGCCGAAGTCAAACAGAACAACGCTATCAGTTAAGGCACGATCTACCTATGTGAAGGATAAGGAGAAAGCCTTTAAAGGAATGGATAGAAGCAACGCCAAGATCTACAAGGGCAGACAATGGCAGAAGATTAGACAGTTAGTATTACATAGACATCCTTTATGTATGAAGTGTGCAAGCAAAGGAAGATACATAACAGCTAATACAATCGATCACATCACACCCATAAACAAAGGCGGTGCTGTATATGCATTAGAGAACCTACAAGCCTTATGCAGTAGTTGCCACAACTCAAAGAGTGCTACAGACAAGTAGTACAGGGAGGGGCCATACAATCTCTAGAAGGGGTTCGCTGTAGAC
>Ga0308024_1000307_pt1 | contig 20517 bp, 17 predicted proteins | sample Neamet420_FD_201295 | JGI IMG/M metagenome (GOLD analysis project Ga0308024, IMG submission 201295) | Marine microbial communities from water near the shore, Antarctic Ocean - #420 | ecosystem: Environmental > Aquatic > Marine > Unclassified | place: Southern Ocean | collected 2014-10-03
CTTTATTTTCTCTAATTTTATTTCCTAATTGACGAACTAAATTTCCTCTTTCAGGAGCAGGAATTTTTCTAAAACTTTTAAAAGCAACTTGGGCTTCATTAATTAATTTATCATAGTCACTTTTGTTACCTACCTTAATTTTACCCAATAAAGATCCGTTTACAGGGCTATATGAATCAATGAAATCACCTGAACCAAACCACTCAACACCATTTGAGCAACCTTTTTGGTCTTCATTAATACCAAGTTTTTTTAGAAGAAGATTTATATTTTTTTTAGAATTCATTTTGTTGTATTTGAAACAAAAATAACTAAAAATAGAGTGAAAACTAACTTTTAATTTTCATTATAAAATAGAATGGAATACCAATTAGTAATAATATAGATCCGTAGTAAATTGATTCAGAACCAGAACCGAAAATAGCCCATACAGAATAGCTTAACCCAATTAATCCAAGACTTGCAGATTTAAAAATTTCAGTCTTTAAATATTTGTTTTGAATATGGAAGAGGATATATGAAGCACTTACAAATAGATAAGGTACCAGAGTTGATAATGTTGTTAGTAAAATTAAAAATTCAAATCTAGAGACTAGACCTTGGGAAAAATTCATAGTCATAACAATTGAAGTTAAAATACTTCCAAATACTAAACTGACAACAGGTGAGCCCTTCTTGTTTTTGTTTGTAAATACTTTAGGAAAAAGTTTGTCATTAGCCATTGACATAGGCATGTAGCTAGTAATTAAAATCCAACCATTCAAAGCTCCTATTGCAGATATTGCAGCTCCTGCTGAAATAAAATATCCAACGTATTTTCCGCCAATAATTTCACCAGCTTCTGCAAATGGAGCAGGAGAATTCATTATCACTTCATTTGGGAGAATACCAAATAAGATGATAGTTCCAAAAACATATATTAGAGTAGAAATAACTGTTCCAATCATAGTTGCAATAGGAATTGTATTACTAGGATTTTTTATACTATTTGCAGGAATAGTAGCTGATTCTATTCCTAAGAAAGCATATAATGTCATTACACAAACGATTGGAAAAACTTCAAAGTCAGTTTGATCTGTAATGTTAAATTCTGGAAAAATATTCCAATCAAATAAAAACATCCCTGAAATTATAATAAATAACAAAGGAATGATCTTGGCAACTGTTGTGAAAATCTGAATATTCCCAGTTGATTTAACTCCTTTTGAAGAGGTCCAGGTGAAAAACCATATAAATGCTAGCCCAGTTAAAGTAGCAGAAATAGGGCTGGTTATTAATTCTGGGAAGAAAAAACTTAAAGCACTAACAATAGCTACTGCTATTGCTGCATTATTTACCCAACAAGAAATCCAATAACCCCAAGCTACTAAAAATCCTATAAAATCTCCAAAAACAACCTTAGAATACAAATAAGGTCCTCCGCTTTTTCCAGAAATTAATTTACTGAAATTACTGAATATTTTTGCTAGAACTAATGCTCCAGATGCTGTAAAAATCCAACCCAAAATACTTATGCTACCAAACTTTGCAAGGCTCGCTGGTAATACAAAAATACCTGCACCAATCATATTTCCTACTATTAAAGATGTTGCTGCTAATAAACCTATTTTTGGATTTTGCTTGTTCAAAATAAAAATCTATATTTCTTTTAAATTAGTTAATTATTATTAATGAAAGATAAATATAAAATTGATCCTGATATAACAAAGGCAGAAACATTGCCTTCTTCCTTTTACAAAGACCCGTCAGTTTTTGAGTTATTGAAAAAGAAAATATTTTTAAAATCCTGGCAATGGATAGGGGATCAAGATTTAGTAAAAGAAACAAATTCTGTTTATCCTCTTTTAATTTTAGAAGATTATTTAAATGAGCCCGTAATTCTGTCCAAAAGTAAAGACGGACAAATTAACTGCATGACTAACGTTTGTACGCACAGAGGAAATATTTTAGTCTTAGAACCTGGTAAAGCAAAAAAAATTACCTGTATGTATCATGGAAGAAGATTTGATAGTAAAGGGAAATTTGAATACATGCCTGAATTTGATAAAGCAGAGAATTTTCCTAGAGCATGTGACGACTTGCATAATTTTCCGCTTATTAAATGGGGAAAATTATTATTTGCAGGTTTAAACCCTTCTTTTGATTTTCAAATTGTTATTAATAAAATGGAAGAAAGAATAGGTTTTTTACCTATTGAAAGTTTTAAATTTGACAAATCACTTTCAAAAGATTTTACCGTAAACTCTCATTGGGCTTTATATTGCGATAATTACCTGGAAGGATTTCATGTGCCCTTTGTTCATAAAGATTTAAACGATATTCTAGATTATCAAAATTACACTACTGAAGTCTATGACCATTGTAATTTACAAATCGGATACAGTGAAGATGACTCTGAAGTTTTTAACTTACCTAAAGGACATGTGGATTATGGGAAAAACGTAGCTGCTTATTACTATTGGATTTTTCCAAACATGATGTTTAACTTTTATCCTTGGGGAGTTTCAATTAATATAGTTAAGCCAATTTCTGATTCATTAACTAAGATTTCATTTAGATCTTATGTTTTAGATGAATCAAAACTCAACAGAGGAGCTGGTAGTCAATTGGAGAAAGTTGAGGAAGAAGATGAATTTGTAGTAGAGAATGTTCATAAAGGATTAAAATCAGCTTTTTACAAAGCTGGAAGATTTTCTCCAACAAAAGAACAAGGTGTACATCATTTCCATAATTTAATTTCCGATTTCATGAATGTGTAATGCAATATTGTTATGTTTTGTCACATCAACCACATCAACCACATCAACCACATCAACCACATCAACCACATCAACCACATCAACCACATCAAAAATCAGAAAATTAAACATGTTTTGAAGCTGAATATTGACTTTAAATAATAATTAAAGACTAATCTATCATATTTTTTAAATAAAAATTCTCTACTTTTTCTCTAGCCCAAGGAGTGGTTCTTAAGAATTTTAAACTTGATTTATAAGTAGGGTTGTTTTTAAACGCATTGATATTTAAAGAATCTCCTAATTCTTCCCAACCATATTCAAGAAACAATTGTTCTAAGATGGTTGCTAATTTTATTCCATGTAAAGGATTGTTAATTTGTTGTCCACTCATTAGTTCTCAATAGTTATTGTACCAACCATTGCTGCATGTGGACCACATTGGTAATAATAAGTTCCTGCAGTACTTGGTGTCCATACTACTGAACCACTTGTTGTACCATTATTTGTAACACCACTAATTTGATTTCCATCGCCTGTTCCAGCTTTAGTTTTTAAATAAAATGGATGTCCAGAAGCATTTACAGAAAATGTAACTTCATCTCCAACCTTAAAGGTTAAACTAGGGTCATTTCCAGACACATCTCCATTTCTGTCTTTGCCAGATAAAGTGTAGTCAGCGTTGCTACTTGCGGTAACAGCAATTGTATAAGAATTACCTGGACAAGTTCCCCAGATAGGTTTGTTGGCATCCGTTAAAGCCGACGAGGTACTGAAATTAGAAGGCTCTGAAGAAATATTAGTAACACACCACCCACTTAAATTTTGATTAAAAGCAGTAGCACCATAAAACATATATTGCATATCAGTAACTGCAGCTGTATCCCAAGAAGATATATTTCCATTAAAGGCAATTGCATTTCCAAACATAGTTGACATACTAGTCACTTTAGATGTATCCCAAGAAGATATATCTTGATTAAAAGCAGAAGCCTGCCTAAACATCATATCCATATCAGTTACTTTAGATGTATCCCAAAGATTAAGATCTTTATTAAAAGCAGCAGCGAGATAAAACATATTTTCCATATTAACCACTTTACTTGTATCCCAAGACCCTATGTCTTGATTAAAAGCAGTAGCACTATTAAACATAGAACTCATATTAGTAACAGCAGAAGTAACCCAAGAAGATATATTTCCATTAAAAGCAGTTGCACCTTGAAACATGTAATACATATTAGTGACTGCAGCAGTATTCCACCCTGATATATTTCCATTAAATGCAGTAGCATCATAAAACATTTGTATCATACTAGTAACAGCAGAAGTATCCCAAGAAGATATATCTTGATTAAAAGCAGAAGCCTGCCTAAACACCTGACCCATATCAGTTACTTTAGATATATTCCATGCAGATATGTCTGCATTAAAACTTTCAGCGTTAAAAAACGTAGCATACATAGTGGTTATTGTACTAACATCCCAATCATTTAATGTGGTACCTACTAAACTTGTGCAGTCTCTAAAAGCAAAATCCATGTCAGTTGTTAGTGAAAGATCTGGCTCATCATTAGCTGTGATTGTTAAATTTGTAGCACCAGAATAAGCATAATCAAAATCCGACCATTTCCCTTCTCCCCAATTCTCAACAGTTCTAATCAGTTTAGCTGAACCCTGATTATCCACCATCCACATTTTCCCAATATCTTTGTTTGCATCATTTACAGTAACTTTTATAGTGAAAGTAGCGGATGAAGCATAACTATGGGTTGGAAACACACCATCTGTGTGATTACTAGTGCTTTCATCTCCCCAATCAATGGTAATATCAGCGTAATCTTTTAAAGGAAATTTAAAATCTCCCGTTTCAATTGCCCAAGTAGTTGTAAAGGGTTCACCACTTCCACCTCCACCACCTGAATTACTAATAAATACAGCTTTTACCGTTTTAGCTTTATCTATGGTTATTTCTTTAGGATTTTCTGTTCCTGTCAAATCACCAGACCACTCTTTAAATTTCCATTCTGCTTTTGCTGTAGCTGTTAACTCAACTATAGTTCCACTGTTATAATCCGTGGCAGTACCAGCTTTTATTACTTTTTCAGCTACAGTTCCTTCACCTTGAATTTCTACAGTTAACGGATATTGTTTTTTAACAAATACAGCCGTAACAGTTTTTGCTTTATCAATAGTTATTTGTTTCGGGTTATCAGTTCCTGTCAAGTCACCTGTCCATTCTTTAAATAACCATTCTGCTTTTGGTGTTGCTGTTAACTCAACTACAGTTCCACTGTTATAATCTGTAACAGCACCTGCTTTTATTACTTTTTCTGTGACCGTTCCTTCTCCTTCAATACTTGTTGTTAGAGCATATTTCTTTTTTACAAAATTAGCAGTCACCGTTTTATTAGAGTTCATAACTACACTTGTAGTGGCAGTTGTTCCAGTAGCTCCTGTCCAACTTGAAAACACATAGTCAGCCGCTGGTGTTGCAGTAATATTTACAGTAGCTATTTCAATATATTGTCCACTTGGAGGAGATATAGTTCCTCCAGTTGTAGGATTAACTGCAGTCGTTAAAGTATTTTTAATTTCTGGTGCAGGTGCATCAACACTTGAAGAACAAGACACAACAAACAAAACTGATACTAATAAAAGAAGCTTTTTCATACTCAAATATAAGAATTCTCTAAGATTATTGTAACGGAGTGTTAATTTGTATAAAAGGTCTTCTGTATCTGGTTATTATAGCTTCTCTTGTGTTATTTATTTTAAAATCATAATGTAAACAAACAAAAAAACCCTACCAAATAAGGTAAGGTTTTATGTGATCGCGACACGATTCGAACGTGTGACCGTCTGCTTAGAAGGCAGATGCTCTATCCAGCTGAGCTACGCGACCATTAAATCGAGTGCAAATGTAAAAAAATATGTTTAATCACGTATTTTATAATGATCATTTATTTTTAAAAATCATAATTAACCTATCTGATGAGTTAGGATCATAGTTTTTCAGATTATAATCACCAAAAACCTTAATCAACTCTAAATTAGTTTTTTGAAAATAATCTTTAAAATCTTCTAACGTAAGAGCGTTAACTTTTTCTTTAAATGAATATAAAATGTCATTATCTACAAATGAAATATTTTTTATAACTGTATTGTCTTCTATTTTTCTGCTTATCTTAAATTCGATTCCTTCTTTATTAATAGTTTCTGTAGGAACTATATTTTTTTTGATATTAATTATATTGAAAAAATCAATTACTCCTAAACCATTTTCTTTTAAATTTTGTTTGATTGAATTTAAAATTTGTAAATCTTTTTCTTTGCTTTCTGAATAGCCAAAACTTGTAAATAAATTAAAAACTGCATCATGTTTTATGTTTAATGGCTTAGAAATATCATGGATTAAAAATTTTAAATTACTGTTTTCACTCTTTTTAGCTTCATGAATACTGTTTTCTGACAAATCAATACCGGTTACATTATATCCTAGTTTTTCAAGTTGAATAGCATGTCTTCCTTTACCACAAGCTGCATCAAGAATAGTTGATTTTTTTTTAAGATTTAAGTAATTCACCAACTTTGAAATAAAACTTCTTGCTTCGCTGTAATCTCTGTTATTATAAAGCTTGTGATAAAATGGAGAATTAAACCAATTATTATATTCGTTTTTAGGATCTATTATAGATATTTCGCTCATAAACATCAAAATTAGAGTATTTTTAAAAATAATTTACAATATATGAGTGATGATTTTAAAATGGTAGCTAAAACCTTTTATGGTTTTGAATCGATTCTAGCTGATGAGCTTTTGTCTCTTGGCGCTAGAAACATTGAAGAAGGAGTTCGAAATGTTAGTTTTTATGGAGATTTAGGTTTTTTATATAAAGTTAATTTAGCACTAAGTACATCAGTTAGAGTTCTTAAACCAATTACTTCATTTAAAATAACTGACGAAAAGGATCTTTACAGTAGTATTTATAATTTCAATTGGGAAGATTATCTTGATGTTGATGATACTTTTGCTATAGAATCTAATTTGAATACAGATTTTTTTTCACATTCATTATTTGTTTCTCAAAGAGTCAAAGATGCGCTAGTTGATAGATTTAGAAAGTTATTTAAGAAAAGACCTAATGTGGACAGAGATGATCCTGATTTTAAAATCAATTGTCATATTACAGATGATGTTTGTACTATTTCATTAGATTCTTCTGGTAAACCTCTTAATCAAAGAGGGTATAGGTCTGAAACAAATATTGCTCCAATTAATGAAGTTTTAGCTGCGGGAATTGTAAAACTTAGTGGTTGGGATTGTGAGTCAGATTTTTTAGATCCAATGTGTGGAAGTGGAACTTTATTAATTGAAGCAGCTATGTATGCGAAAAATTACCCTGTTAATGCTAACAGAAAACATTTTTCATTTCAAAACTGGAAAGATTGGGATTCAGATTTATTTGAGTTAATTAAAGCTTCAACTTTAAAAAAAGTAAAACCTTTTAATTATAAAATTACTGGATACGATAAAGCACCTTCTGCTATTTTAAAATGTAATCAAAATATCATAAATGCTGGATTTACTGATATTATTGAAGTTAGTCAAGATAATTTTTTTACTACTACAAAAAACAACGAGAACTTTTTGCAGATAGTGTTTAATCCTCCTTATGGGGAAAGATTGCAGATTGATATTGAATCTTTTTACAAACAAATTGGAGACACTTTGAAGAGTAATTATACTAATTCAAATGCTTGGTTTATAACTTCTAGTTTGGAGGCTTTAAAATATGTCGGACTGAGACCCTCTAGGAAAATCAAACTTTTTAATGGAAAATTAGAAAGTAGGTTAGCTAAGTATGAAATTTATAGTGGAACAAAAAAAATTCATAAGCTAACAAAAAAGTAATCCAAGTTTTTTTTGAGACTTAATAATATTATTATTTTTTATTTTTTTTAAAAATAGGAATGTGATAAAAAACAGAGTAACTAATACCTACTCCAAAGTTGTTGTTTTCCAAAACCTTATTGAACCCAGGAATGTAAAGGTTGCTAAAATTTTCAGGCATATCTTGGTTTAATAACCTGTTTACTCTTAAACTTAATCCCATGTAAAGATTGTTTACAATTTGAGCATTAAAACCAAAAACAAACTCAAACCAACTTGCATTTAAATTTTTATAATCTGAAATGTTATTTACAAGATTTTGATTCCAGTATTGATCTAATTGATAAATAGTATAAGAGTTTAATTTATGATTGAACTTACCCATTCCGTACCTAAAGCCTACATATATTTCATTTTCAAGGCCTTTCATATTATTATAAACATTATAATTAAATCCTAATTTTAGAAAAGTGCCGTTTGTACTGAAATCTAAAACTTCGTTTTCAATTTTTTTATTTTCATTTCCAAATTCTGTAGCTAAGAAAAGTCTTTCTAGAATCTTATAATCAGCAGTTATTACAAGGCCTTTGTATTCAGACTCAGTTAGCATTCTTAATTGCTTACTTAAGTCAATTCCAATTTTAATCCCATAAGTTGTTTTTAAAGGAATACTATCAGTCAAAATTTCATCTTGAGAAAATACTGATAAACTATTAGTCAATAATAATATGCTAATGAAATATTTTAACATGTATAGATTTTTCTTCTTTTATTTCTGAATTTATTATTTCTGTTCTAACTATCCAATTCAAATTATCATTTTCTATAACGATTCGATCAAGATCGTAATTTGAAACATAACCACATGCTCTACTAACATATATGTGATTGTGTTGGTAATTAATTATAATGTTATCACTATTCCCAGAATTATCAACATTTTCATCAAAATCTTTTGTTAGAGAATAGTTGGTGATTTTATCTAAATTTTTTAATGGAACTGAAGTAGAGTCAGTTGTCTGAAAAAAATAAATATTATTGTTGTTATAACCTTGAATTTTAAGATTAGTAACTTCTTTCTTTAACCCAGTTGATTGGTCGAAAAATCCAATAATAAGTTTTGGAGTATCAGCCAAGGATGTCAAACAAATATCATCTGGCTCACATGAGAAGATAAAACAACTTAATATTAATATTATTATATTTTTTTTCAATTTAATAGTTAATCCTTAAGCTTTAAAAGTACAATATTTTCTACATGATCTGTATGTGGGAACATATCTACTGGTTGTGTTTTGTGAATGTCATATTTAACTTTTAATAATTCTAAATCTCTGCACTGAGTAGAAGGATTACAGCTTACGTATACAATAGTCTTAGTGTCTAGGTTTAAAATCTCTTTAATTACATCTTTATGCATACCATCTCTTGGGGGATCTGTTATTATTACATCTGGATTCCCATGTTTTGAAATAAATTCTGATGTAAATATTTTTTTCATATCTCCAGCCTCGAACTCTACATTATTTATGTTGTTATAAACAGCACTTTCTCGAGCGGAAATAACAGCTTCGCCGATACTTTCTATTCCAATAACTTTACTAGCTTCCTTTGCTAAGAATTGTGTTATTGTTCCTAAACCTGAATATAAATCATAAACTATTTCATTTCCCTTTAGATTGGCTAAATCTTTAACAACTTGATAAAGCTTAATTGTTTGATTTGTATTTGTTTGAAAAAATGATTTAGGAAAAATTTTAAATTTCAATTCTCCTATCATTTCTTCAATATATTCTTCGCCGTGAAATAAATTAATTTTTTGATCATAAATAGAATCATTTCCTTTATTATTTATGATGTATTGAATAGAACTTAATTGTTTGAAATTGTTTTTTAAATGATTTAAAATTAATTCAATACTATTTATGTCGTTTTCAAAAAACTGAACAATAACCATAAACTGATCTAAACTAGTGTTACGAATCATTATCCCTCTGAGAAGTCCTTTTTTAGATCTAGAGTTATGAAATGAAATATTATTTTTAATTGCAAAATCTTTTACAGATAACCTGATTTGATTAGATGGATCAGGTTGAAGGTGGCATTTGTTTATGTCTACAACTTTATCCCACATTCCTGAAATATGAAAACCAACTCCTCTTCTTTCTAAATCAGTTCCAGAATTAGATATTTCTTCATTGGTTAACCATCTGTTATCGGTGAAAGAAAACTCTAATTTATTTCTATAAAAATATTGATTTTCACATTTAATAATTGGTTCTATCTTACAATTATCAAATACGTGTTGAACAGCATATTTAATTTTCCTTTCTTTTAAATTTGTTTGCGCATCATAAAGAACATCTTGCCATTTACAACCACCGCATGTTCCGAAATGTTCACACTCTGCTTTAGTTCTTAAGTCAGATTTTGAATGATACTTAGTGATATTCCCTAAATAATAATTTTTTTTCTTTCTGTAAGTTTCAATATCTACTACATCTCCAGGAACACCTTTTTTAACCATTAATACTATTCCATCATCAGACTTTGCAATAGATAAACCTTTTGATCCAATATCAATAATTTCAACAGAACTAAATTTTTTATTTTTTTTAGACATGGCGCTAAGTTAAAATGAAAATATCAATATTATTAATTATATTTATGTAATTCCTAAATTTATTTATCATGTCATTTATAAAAAAGTTAACATATTTACTTGCCTTATTAATTTTCATCCCTTCTGTTTATTCTCAAAAGAAGAAAAATAAAAATTCTGACGAAAGTTCTTTGTATTCTGGTCTTAAGTTCAGAAATATAGGTCCAGCTTTTATGTCTGGAAGAATAGCTGACATAGCGATTAATCCATCTAATGAAAATGAATGGTATGTAGCTGTTGGTTCGGGTGGAGTTTGGAAAACATCAAACTCTGGAAGTAGTTGGTCTTCATTGACTGATAATGAATCTTTTTTTTCAACAGGTTCTATAACTATCGATCCTAACAATAACAGTGTTATATGGTTAGGTACTGGGGAAAATGTTGGGGGAAGACATGTTGGTATAGGGAAAGGAGTTTACGTTTCTTACAATGGAGGAAAAAAATGGGTAAACAAGGGTTTAAATAAATCAGAACACATTTCAAAAATCATAGTCGATAAAGACAATTCTAACACAGTTTTTGTTGCTGCTCAAGGTCCACTTTGGTCTTCAGGAGGTGAAAGAGGTTTGTTTAAAACAACTAATTCAGGAGATACCTGGAGAAACGTGTTGAGTGTAAATGAATGGACAGGAGTAACAGATTTAGTAGTAGATCCAAGAAATAAAATGGTAATGTATGCTGCTACTTGGCAAAGACATAGAAGTGTAGCGGCTTATATAGGAGGAGGGCCAGGTACTGATTTGTATAAAAGTACTGATGGTGGAGAAACATGGAATAAACTTTCAGTAGGTCTTCCTACTGGTAATATGGGTAAAATTGGTTTAGCGATTTCTTCAATAAATCCGGATGTTTTATATGCTGCAATTGAACTTGACAGGAAAAAAGGTGCTATTTATAGATCTTCAGATAGAGGAGAGAGTTGGAGTAAAATGTCTGATACAGTTTCTGGTGGAACAGGACCTCACTATTATCAAGAGCTTGTGGCATCTCCTCATTATTTTGATAAAATTTATTTAATGGATGTCAGGGTACAGGTTTCAGACGACGGTGGTAAGACTTTTTATACAATGAATGAAAGAAGTAAACATTCAGATAATCACTCTATGACATTCAAGAAAAATGATCCTAATTATGTTTTAGTAGGTTCAGATGGAGGTATTTATGAATCTTTTGATAACACTAAAAGCTGGAAGTTTATTGATAATTTGCCAATTACTCAGTTTTATAAATTGGCATTAGATGATTCGAAACCCTTTTATAATATTTACGGAGGAACTCAGGATAATAATTCTCAAGGAGGTCCTAGTCGTACTTTTAGATCTAATGGGATAGTTAACAGTGATTGGTTTGTTCTACTTGGAGGAGATGGGCATCAGCCAGCTACTGAGCCTGGAAATCCAAACATTGTATATGCTCAGTCTCAACAAGGTAACCTTCATAGAGTTGATAGAACAACTGGAGAAGCAGTTTTTATCAAACCTCATTCTGGAATTGATGAGCCATATGAAAGATTTAATTGGGATTCACCAATTCTTGTAAGTAATCATGATTCTAAGAGATTATATTTCGGTTCTCAAAGAGTTTGGAGATCTGATGATAGGGGAGATAGTTGGACTCCAATTTCTGAAGATTTAACTAAAAATGAAGAGAGAATGTCATTACCAATTATGGGTAGACAACAGAGTTGGGATGCAGCTTGGGACGTGTATGCCATGTCTACTTACAATACAATTACATCACTAAGTGAGTCTCCGTTAAATGAAAATTTCATCTATGTTGGTACTGATGACGGATTAATTCATTCAACAAAAAATAACGGAAAGGAGTGGTATTCTATAGCAGTTGATAAATTACCAGAAGTTCCTAAAACTTCATTTGTTAATGATATTAAAGCTGATTTACATAACGAAAATGTCGTTTATGTGGCATTAGACAATCATAAGTTTGGAGATTACAGTCCTTATCTATATAAAAGTATAAATGGAGGGAAAACATGGAAGTCAATAACTCAGGGTATTCCAAAAGAAACTATGGTTTGGAGAATTGTTCAAGATCATATAGATCCTAACCTCCTTTTTGCAGCTACAGAATATGGTTTGTATTTTTCTAATAATCAGGGTGAAAAATGGATGAAGTTTTCCAATGGATTACCAACAATATCTATAAGAGATCTTGCTATTCAAAAAAGAGAAAATGATTTAGTATTAGCAACTTTCGGAAGAGGTTTTTATGTTTTAGACGATTATAGTCCACTTAGAAAACTTAATAAAGCCAACAGCAAAGAAACTATACTTTTTGATGTTAAAGATGCAATTCAATATAATCCAATTCGAGCGGGAACCTCAAGTCAGGGCAGTTCATATTATTCGGCTAAAAACCCACCGTATGGGGCTATTATTTCTTATTTTATTCCAGAATCAACTAAGACTTCTAAGGGAAAAAGGATGAAAGCGGAGAAGGAGCTTAATAAATTAAAAAAAGATATTCCTTTTCCAGGATGGGATGAACTAGATAAAGAAAATTCTGAAAAGAAATCAAATATTATTATTGAAGTTAAAGATTCAAATGGAGAAATTGTTACTAGAATTAATGGATCTTCAAAAAAGGGAATCAATAGAATTGCTTGGAATTTAACTAAACCTATAGTTTCTACAATTAATTCTAGAGGAAGAGGGAATAGGGGTTCAATTCCTGTTAAAGCTGGCTTATATTCTGCTCAAATATTTGAAAATGATAAAGGGAATCTTTCTAATTTATCTGAAATAAAAAACTTCAATGTTAATGTAATTAGGGAAAATATTCTTATTAATCCTTTAGAATCTAAACTAGAAACTTATACAAATGATTTAACTGATTTCAGAGCTAAACTAGAATTACAGATGAATGAGTTTAGAAAATCAAAACAAAAATTGTCTTCTTTTAAAATTGCTATTAAACTAATTAGTTCTGATAATTCAACTTTAATAAAAGACTTAAATAATCTTTATAAGGATATGATTAGTATTGATTATATTTTTTCTGGTAATGCGTCTAAAAAGGAAATAGGAGAAAAAGATTACCCTACAATAATGGATAGATTATCAGTGGCTCAAAGAGGTTTTTATGGTAATTCTTATGGCCCAACCAAGCTTCATATGGACAGTTTTGAAATAGCTAAAAACATGTGGAATAAGTTAAAGGTTGAAATACAAGAATTTAATAGCTCAACTTTAGCTTTTGAAAACAAACTAAATCAACTTGGCGCACCAAGTATTATTGATTAGAGTAATAGTTAACTAATAAATTAACAACTAAGTTGTAGCTTTTTATACCATCAACTTGGTTGTTTGCTTTTAAAAAGTAATCAAAAATATTTTTAAAATAAGGTTCTAAAGGATTGTTAAATTTATCTAACTCTTTTCTAGCTTCTTGAATATTTTTTAATACTCCTTTATTTATTTTCTTATAAAGTTGATCAAAAGTTAATTTGTCAACTTTATATAGTTCATTTAATAAATATTTTAGTGCAAGAACATTTCCGCTGTAATTAACTAAGTTATCACCTGATTCAATTGCAGTAATGATTCCAATAAAATTTGCTTCGTTTTCTGCGGAATATCCCATTTGGTGAGCAATTTCATGGCATATAGTTGTTGGAATTTGAATTTTAGGTATGTTTTTATTTATTTGTGCTTCTAAAGTGAAAGGGTTAATATATCCGCTAAAGCCCATATAGGATAGAGGAGTGCTGAATAAAGATTTTTTAACGCTAACTATTGGGATATAATCGTTTAATATTTTGTTTTTTTCTAATGTTTTAACAGCTTTTATTGAAGCATTATAAATATCGCTTGTATTGTCATTGAATATAACGGGAAGTGTATCGCTTGTAGACAATTTTAGATGCACATTGTTAGTGTTTTTAATAAATAAATCGGTAATCTTAATCAAAGACTTAGATGAGTAATTGTGTTCGATAAGTAATTTATTTTTTAGTGGAGTTCTATGATAATTCAAACCCCATTGGAATTGAAAAATTATATAAACTATTATAAAAAAATATAATAAATTTTTAATATTTTTTCTTCTGGTGTATTTTCTACTGATATTAAAATAAATAATAAATGGGGTTGCTAAGTATAGCAAGTCACCAACAGAAAATGGTATTTTTCCTAAAGTATATAATAATATATAAGAGCTATAGTTGTAGAATGAATTACTGTAATAGTTTTCAATAAAATTAGAATCAAATTTTATTAACTCTAAAAATATTATAATTAATAAAAAAAGAAAAAGTAATAGATTTTTTCTAACAAAAGGAATGATGTTTGTTTTATGCATTCCTTAAAAAATTACTTTAATTCTACAATTTCAACTTCAAATATCAGATTTGATTTTGGAGGAATCATTGATCCTCTTCCAGCTTCTCCATAAGCTAAGTAATAAGGGAGGAAAATTGTTGCTTTATCTCCAACGTCTAACAACTTCAAACCTTCTTTAAAGCCAGCTACAAGAGCATCTTCAGGTCCTACTTTACACTCAAGTGGAACGTAACCATTTGCATTCTTTTTCTGAATATTTACAATTTCATATTGCTCCGCTATCTCAAGAATACTTGTATCTAAAAGTGAACCATCTTCAAAATAAACTGCATAATGTGTCATGACAGTTTTATTAGGATCTACTTTTTGACCATTACTTTTGTATGTTTTGAGGTATTGCAAACCTGTGCTAGTGGATAAGGCCATTGATTTTTGAACTTCAAGCTCCTTTTTCTTCCCAAGTTTTACATTTTCTAATATTGCTAATTTCTTTTTAATTCCTAAACTGTCTTCTTTAAAATGATTAGAAAATATTTTAGAAGCTTTAAAAGATTTAGCAGCTCTACCAACTCTTATTATTGAAACATTTTTTATTGTATCATTTTGTTCAATCAAATTGACTATATCCATCCCCTCAACTACTTTGCCGAAAACTGAGTGTTTGCCATTTAACCAAGGGGTTTCTTTATGAGTTATAAAAAACTGACTTCCGTTAGTTTTAGGTCCTGCATTTGCCATTGATAAAACTCCAGGGCCATCATGACTTAAGCTCTCGTGAAACTCATCTTTAAATTTGTAGCCTGGACCTCCTTGACCTGAACCCAACGGATCTCCTCCTTGAATCATGAAATCAGGAATAACTCTGTGAAAAATTAAGCCATCATAGTATTTCTTTTTACTGTATTCTGAGCTTACTTCTTTGTTTTTTCCTTCGCTTAGAGAAACAAAATTCGCTACTGTTACAGGGACTTTTTTAAAGTTTAGGTTTATTAATATATCTCCTTTGTTAGTATTAAGTTCGGCGTATAAACCTTCGTTCAGATCTGGGTGTGAGCTAACGCACGATGTAATTAGAATTAGTGTAAATAAGTAACTGTATTTTTTCATAATTATTTTATTAATTTTTCTTTATAGTTAGGTAGTATTTTTAAAAATTTATTAATAGCATCTTCTGCATTTCCATCATTTCTTCCTCCAGCTGCATTTCCATGTCCTCCTCCGTTGAAATATTTACCTGCAAATTCGTTACAAGAAAAATCACCTTGAGATCTAAAAGAAATTTTTACATTATTACTGTCGTTTATGTCTTCAATAAAAATAACGCTAAAAATCACGTCCTTTAGAGAAAGCCCGTAATTTACAATGCCTTCAGAATCTCCTTTTTGATAATCAAATTTCTCTAAATCATTTCTTTTTAAAAACATATATGCTGTTTTTAATCCTTCTATTTGGTTCATATTACTAAGAGCTGATCCTAAAACTTTTAATCTACTAGCGGAAGAGTCGTTATATACTTTATTGTGAATTTCATTTTGATCAATTCCTTTGTCAATTAACTGTGCTATTATTTGGTGAGTTCTTGATGTAACACTGGAGTATTGAAATGAACCAGTATCAGTCATGATACCAAGGTATATGCATTTGGAGATACTTTGATCAATTAAATCTTCATAACCCATTGAAATAATTATCTCAAAAAGTAATTCACATGTTGAACCAATTTCTGGTTCTGAGAAGGTTAAATCAGCATAATCTTTTGGATTTTGATGATGGTCAATCATGATTTTTTTTGACTTACTAGATTTTACAATATCACCTAACTCACCAATCCTGTTTAAGTCGTTAAAATCTAGTGTAAAAATTAACTCCGAAGCTTTTATTTTTTTTTCACAATTCTTGGTTTCTGAATCAAAATATAATATATCTTCAAATCCAGGGGTCCAGTTTAAAAAATGTGGAGGTTTATTTGGACTTATTAACGAAACATTATGTCCACTTTTTTTTAATAAATTAGATAAAGCTAAGCAACTCCCAATTGCATCGCCGTCAGGATTTGTGTGTGGAATTATTATTAAATTTCTACTTTCAGATAGTAGTGTTTTTAAAACTTTAATATTTTCAATTTTCATGTTTGACAAATATAATGATTCCTATGAGAAGAATTGAACGAATTTTTAGACTCAATTTTGTACATTTGAGATTAAATATTTATTCAATTGAAAGTTAATTTATTTAAATTAAATAAAAACAAGCGTTTTAATTACAATCCAAGGTACTTAAAGGAAAAATCCTTTGAAAACATATATGAATTTGATTCGATATACTCTAAGCAGAGAAATTCAAATAATTCAGCTGATATATCTCTAAAATGGAGTGAAGCTAGAATGTCTTCTAGAAATAGGTCTAATATGCATTTTTCAAAAATATTTTTTGTCATAGTTTTTATTTTAATTCTTGTATTTTTATTTATTATTGATTTTGACCTTTCTATTTTTTAATAAATCTTAAATATGAGTATTATTAAGTTGCTTTCTGAAAATGTGGCAAATCAAATTGCAGCTGGAGAAGTGGTTCAAAGACCATCATCCGTGGTTAAGGAGCTGTTAGAGAACTCAATCGATAGTGGAGCCAAATCAGTTAAACTTATTATTAAAGATGCAGGAAAAACCTTAATACAAGTAATTGATGATGGTTGTGGTATGGATAAAGCAGATTTAAAAAAGTGTTTTCTGCGTCATGCTACATCTAAAATCAGAAAATCAAGTGACTTATTTAGTTTAAATACAATGGGGTTTAGGGGAGAGGCTCTATCTAGCATCTCATCTGTATCTCACATGTCGATAATTTCAAAAAACAACAGCGATGTGCCTTTAGGAAACGAAATTAGGCTTGAAGGGGGAGGGTTAGTTTCTGAAAATGAAGTTGTTAGTAATTTAGGGACTTCTATATCTGTAAAAAATCTGTTTTATAACATTCCTGCTAGAAGAAATTTTTTAAAATCTGACAATGTTGAATTAAGGCATGTTATTGATGAATTTCATAGGATAGCTTTGATAAATCACGAAATAGATTTCATATTTGTGAATAATGAAAACGAATTATTTAATTTAAATAAATCTATTTTTAAAGAAAGGATTGTGCGAATTTTTGGAAAATCAACAGAACAGAAGCTGGTTCCAATTAAAGAAAATACAGATATTGCAGTTATAGAAGGATTTGTCTTTAAGCCTGAATATTCCAAAAAGACTAAATCAGCACAATTTTTTTTTGTAAACAATAGATTTATTAAGAGTCCCCATCTTTACCATGCAGTTAAAACAGCTTATGATGGATTGATTTATGATAACCACCATACTTCTTATTTTTTAAGTGTTAAAGTCCCGTCAGAAACAATTGATGTTAATATCCATCCTAATAAGACGGAGATTAAATTTGATAATGACCAATCTATTTATGCTATATTAAAATCTTCTATAAAGCACAGTTTAGGTCAATTTAATATAGCTCCTACAATTGATTTTGAAAGTAGTGTTAATTTAAATACTCCTTATTCTTTTAGAGATAAGGAAGCTTCTATTCCGAGGGTTGAATATGATACAGCTTTTAATCCCTTCGATAAACCCAAAGTGTCTCCTTCTTTTTCTTCAAAAGATTTTTCATTTGAAGGGTTGGAGAATTCTTTTGAAAATTCTGAAAAAAATATAAATATTTTTGAAGATAATAATGACTCTAAAGCTTTTCCTGTTTTTCAATTGAACTTTAACTATATAATCACAAAAACAAGTGCAGGAATTGTAATAATTGATCAAAAAAGAGCTCATCAAAGAATACTTTACGAAAAATTTTTAAAAGAACTTTCTTTTTCAAGCAACTCTACTCAAACATTGATTTTCCCAATTAAGCTTGATTTTAATAATGAGGAAAATAGAATGTTAGGATTAGTTAAAAACTCTTTAATTCATTTGGGGTTTAAATTTGACAAGTTTGACAGTGAGGGAATTGAAATTTCTGGGATTCATCCATTTTTTGTTGAAAATCAGATTAATGCTCTTTTTCAAGAGCTTATTGATAGTCAGATTTCAGAATTTGAAAAAACCAGTCATACGATAAATGATTTTCTAGCTAAAATTTTATCTAAAAGTTCTTCTTTAAAATCAAGTATTAAATTAGAGAAGAAAGTCCAAGAGTCTTTAGTTAACGATTTATTTGCCTGTAAGGATCCAAACGTGTCTCCTTTTGATAAATTGATATTCAAAGTGATTTCAACAGAAGAAATAAATAAAATGTTTTTTAAATGAGAGGAATTACCGAAACAGTAAAGCAACTTATAATAATCAATGTTATATTTTTTATTGGATCTCAGATTTCAGGAGATTTAAGTTATGACCTTTTAGCTCTTCATTACTTCGAAAATGATAAATTCTTAATTAGTCAGCTTATAACTCATATGTTTATGCATGGCAGTGTTTCGCATATTTTGTTTAATATGTTTGGGCTTTGGATGTTTGGATCTCCACTTGAACAAATGTGGGGAAAAAAGAAATTTTTATTTTTTTATTTCTCATCCGGTTTAGGTGCGGCAGGCTTACAGTTACTCGCTAATTATCTAGAAATTCAATCTGTTTTTTCTGTATTGAATTTAAACGGAGTTTCATGGAATTCTTTTAATGACATTCTTAATAATGGAAGTTATGATATGAATATTTTAAATTATGTAGATAAAAATGATTTAACAAATGCTTATTTGTTGTTCAATACTACGTTAGTAGGTGCTTCTGGAGCAATTTATGGAATACTTGTAGCGTTTGCATTTTTATTTCCAAACTCTGAACTAATGTTGATTTTTTTACCAATTCCTATAAAAGCTAAATATTTTGTCCCTGGAATTATTCTTATGGATTTATTTTCAGCTTTCACAGGAGTTTCTATTTTTAGTCCCTCAAATACTGCCTTTTATGCTCATGTTGGTGGAGCTTTAACTGGTTTTGTAATGTTATGGTATTGGAAAAAAAATCAATTCAATGATAACAGATGGAATTGATTCACGAATTAAAACAACGTTATAAAAACTTAGACATACTAAGTCAGTTCATTGCTGTGATGACTTTGTGTTTCGTTTTACCTTTTATTTTAAATACTTTTTTGTTTTTATTTAATTTAAAAAACTTATCTGTAGTTGATTTTTTTGATATTTCTCCTCTGTTAAGTGAGCTCCTTTATAAGCCTTGGTCATTAATAACATATGGTTTTTTTCATGCTGATTTATGGCACCTAATAAGTAATATGATTATATTTTATTTCAGTGGGAGGGTAGTTTTAGATCTGTTTGGTAAAGATAAATTTGTTAAAATATTTATAATAGGATTGCTTAGTGGATCAATCACATATGTTTTAAGTTATAATATTTTTCCAGTGTTTACTGGTTTAAAACCTTCAATGATTGGGGCTTCGGCTGGAGTTATGGCGGTTTTTATTTTTTTAGCATCTTATAATCCTAACTATACTTTTAGACTCATTGTTTTTGATATAAAAATCATATATCTAGCTTTAATTCTTATAGCTATGGATCTTATTCAGATTCCTATTGGAAATTCTGGTGGGCATTTAGCACATCTAGGAGGAGCTGCTTGGGGTTATTACTATTGTGTTCAAGTTAAACAGGGTAACGATACAGGTCAATGGGTGATAAGATTCATGGAGTATCTAAAAGAGCTGTCTTTTAAAAAAAGAAATGTAAAAAAAGTTTACAAAAGAAAAAACTATAAATCATCCCCTAAAACAAGTGTAGATCAACAAAAGATAGATTTAATCTTAGATAAAATAAGTGTCTCTGGATATGATAGTTTAACTAAAAGTGAAAAAAACATACTTTTTAAAGCAGGTAAAAATTGAATTTATTTCAAAAAAAATCTTTTTTTAGTT
>Ga0308024_1000313_pt1 | contig 20335 bp, 22 predicted proteins | sample Neamet420_FD_201295 | JGI IMG/M metagenome (GOLD analysis project Ga0308024, IMG submission 201295) | Marine microbial communities from water near the shore, Antarctic Ocean - #420 | ecosystem: Environmental > Aquatic > Marine > Unclassified | place: Southern Ocean | collected 2014-10-03
GCTCAGCTGGATAGAGTACTCGGCTACGAACCGAGCGGTCAGAGGTTCGAATCCTCTCGGGCGCGCCATTTTATTTTGTAAGGCGCTGTTTTGTAAGTACTTTTTCGTTGTATTATAAAACGGAACCGTCAAATATACCGTCATTTGTATTTCTTTTTTACCCTAATACCCTATTGGCTTCATAGCTGAATTAGATCTACCTATTAGATCGCTTCAGGGTATTTCTGTGGCTTGTTAGTTTGCCCTACAGTAAGCCAATTCAATACGCTATAGCTCTCTATAACCCCTCCTATCGCACTACCAAATGGTCGGCGTATACTCGTGGCTAGTCAGGTCTCATGACTTGAGCCAAGTATCAATCGTTGTATGCTCTGTATGACCTTTGTTTCATTCTCTTATGCTATTTATAGCGCTAGCTTATTGCTTGGCCGGTGTAATCTGTGGTCAATAATGGCATCGCCATTTTGTCCATAAGTGCACGGGCTCTAAGGCCTATAATTTGCGGGTATGGTTATTAAATAGTTGGTGAATGTGTTGGGTTGTTTTCGTAGCAAAGCACTCCGTACGTGCTTCGGAGTTACGCTACCGCTGCGCTATCGCTCACTCCTCGCACTACCTGAGTGCTTTACGTGGAGGAGTTGGTGTTTGACTCTATTAGAAGTGGAGGGAAGTGTCGTTAGCCTTCAAAGTGAGAAACTTTAAATGAGCTAAGCTGGTGATAATGCTGAATGGCTTTCATGTCTGGTGTTTAACTAAGAATATAAAATATAAAGATTTTATAAAAAATAGTATTTGAATTACAGAGGTAGAGTTGTTGATAAAAGATTATGCTCACAAGCCAAAGGTTGACGTCACTACGCCAGGATTACCTCGGTCTAAGGTGGTGTTAATAGTTGCTGTACTTATACTAATTGCAGTATTTATAGTAATTCAGCTAAGAGTGAATACAGATCATAAAGTTGATGGATCTTCTGTGTCTCAAGTGGCTCCTGTAGTGGCTACAAAGAAGACTGAAGTGGTAAAGCCAATACCCATTGAGCAACCGACCTCACCAGGTTTTAATATATAAAAATACTTCAGCAGGCCGATGTGACGCCAGCTTACGTTAAAGAATATGAGTCTACTGCTAAAGATCCAAATAAGAAGACTGACAGCCTTTTACAAGTTGCTTCATTTAAGTCTGAGTACGATGCTAAAGAATTACAAAAGCTATTAATCAACAAGCAGCTACCTAATGTGGAAGTGAGTCAATCTACTGCTCAGTCTGGATCTGTTTGGTTCAAGGTAATGGTAGGTCCATTTCAGAATAGGTCTATGCTTAATAAGGCACAGGATATCTTGGTTCAAATGAACTATTCACCATTAGAGTTAAAGAATAAATAAACTACCCGAGGGGCATTCCATAATATATGTCCCCGTAGGGGCGGAAAGGGTGGAATCCGGAAGCCCCCGGTATACGGGGCTTTCAGAGGTGAAAAATTGAGCATTCCAGTCGATTAACTATAACCCCCGGAATGCTCCCATCAAAGCCTTTCAGACACTGGTTTCCTGTCCCGGAGCGCTTGTGGCCGGAACACGGAAAGGTTCAAATATCTAGAAAACCTTACGGTTTATTTTAATGGACCCTCCAGGTACCTTACTCCGCCAATAGCCAATATCCTCATCACCGTTATTGATAACAGTAGGTTTATTTGGATCATCCGACACGAGCTTGATAGCATCGTATGCAGCGGTGGATCTGATTTGGTTGTCAGTCTCAAACTGAGGCTGAAGCGACTTCCACTCAATAACTGAGGCGTTGCCAAATAAGCGTTCAAGAGCTTCTGCGACTGATGCCTCATCCCATTTCACCCTGCTGGCAGAGCTGCTAAAGAGGGGCGTTAAGTTAACTGAGACGGGTACGCCAACATATTCACCATTGGCTATTTGGCAAGACTCCATTCTGAACCACATTGCACTAACACGTGCGAACGAGAAGTTTTGTTTAGCAATATCTAGCCTAAAGTGACGAGATCGTTTTTGCTCATCGAATGTTAACTTCTTTGCCTCGTCTTTAGACATTGGAGTAAGTGTTGTAACAACTCTAGCAGCATCCTTAAAGGCTGATGCGCCGCGAGCTATATCAGCATTACCTGCTGAGCTACCTTGATTATCCAGCTTCCGTGTGTGATGGATAAGTATGATAGCAGCGCCAGTTTTAGCAGCAACCTTACGGTATATAGACATGACTAGATCCATGGCCATGTTATCGTTTTCAGGGGCGTTGTGGGTCGATACAAACGGGTCTACGATGAGTAACCCGATATCTTTGTAGATCATGTATCGGATCAGGTGTTGAGCTAATTTAGTTTCCTTTTGACCACTATCACTCATCTCCGATAACATGTGCTTTGCCTCGTAGCCAGAAGCGTAAAACAATGTATCCTCTAACCTACTAGGGCAAACTCCGTACTGAGTCGTTATACCAGCAATTCTGCGCTTTAACTCATCACTTGAGTCTTCGTTGTTGATAATTAGCACGTTAGCCTGCTTACGGACCCCGAGGAGTAATTTGTCAGTATTGGACGCAACTGATACTCCTAGTGCAAGGGCCAAGGTGCTTTTACCAACACCCCCAGGAGCCACAATGCCAGCGATATACTTCTTTAAGCATAGCCCTTCTACCAGCCAATCTCGTGTTGGTATGTGGGCAATGTCAGTATTAAAACTCCTACCAATAGTGGCAGGAGTAAACGTACTGTTCTTGCTGTAACCATTACCTGTGCTATGATTAGCCTGTCCTGTTTGGATAGAGCCCTTTGTTTGCTGTCCAGCGGCAAGGGCTTTTTTATTTATAGCATTCATTTAAATCACCTCCTTACAAAATTTCACATTACAGCCAACCACACTGTAGTTGCTGACCCAACACCGAACTTCATTATTCGTACCTAGCACTGGGACTCTCGTTGACTCAATGATCCATCCATCGGGTCTGAGCGCATGAAGCTTTTGGCTAATCCCACAGTGGCCTAGCTCGCCCAGTTTGATTGTCGTGATACCGGTTCTCCTGTTATCAATAAGATCTTGAAGCAATCTAGCAATTGCTGGTGGGTAAGTTGCCTCTCGCTGAAAGGCGGGAAGTGTTACTGGTTGGTGTGGCTTGCGTGTGGACTTACTCATTAGCAGCACCTCCATCACGTTGGGATATGCGTTGACCAATCCATGCATCAACTTCACTCTCTACCCAAGCAACAGATGTGCCGTTTTCGACCAGCCTCACGGGTCTAGGGAATTTACCTGCTTTACTGAGTTGATAGATGTAAGCACGGCTTAACTCAGTGCGTTCCAGTACCGATTTGATACGTAGAAGCTTCGGTGGTTTGAGTAGGACATTATCTCTAGGGAGAAAGGAAGAAGCAGTTGTAACTGGCTGCTTGGTCAATATGTTAAGTGGAATTGTGTGATCCATTTTACTTACCTTTGTGTAGTTAATTTAAGTGAAATCGCCGGGTGTTCTCACACGGCAACTACGTAAATATACACATTAGATAAAGTACTAACATCTGGTTAGAAGTGGGCATATATGGGTAACTTACCCACATCTACCTATATAAAAATACATAAAAAACAACGATTTATATGAATTAAATTTATTTAAATTTATTTCACTTAAGAATGTTTCGATTACTCCCTGATCCATATTTCCAGCGGACCTTTCCCCAATCGGCGAAGAATCTCTTCGCCGTATCATAAGACTCTGGCATAAATAGTTCTGAGTCTATCGATGAGAGTTCATCCCAGATAGCGGGTTTGCTAGGACTTCCTATTAATTGGTAAATTAGTTGAAAGTCTGGTCCTTTAGTATTCTGGTTATTAGCCTGTGAAAGTAACCACTTTTCTAGCACAGCTACGCGTCGTTCTTGAATAAGTAGTTGGGGTTTTATGGTTGTGGTGCTTGGATTGGTATTAGCATCTAGTAATGTGTCAGTAAGGTCTGAAGTGTTTACGTAAAAGCTATGTATGGGTAGTAACAATGGTTCAATAAAAGACCCTATTTCATCGACTATGAGGTAGGGATCGTTCCCGCTAACGATGCTGTGGATGAGTAGATACGAACAATCACCTGTAGTGGTGCAGGACTTTAAATAGACATCCTGCTCCATGTCTATAGAGTTGATTAATATTGTGGCTCCACAGGAAAGAACTTTAACTATCTCCCCATATTCGTAGACAGGTTCAACACCATCTTTTTCTTGCTGGCAATGTATCTCTTGTTGCACTGTAAATCTTATTTTAATCCGTTCATCTGCAGCATGGCTGAAGAGCATCCGGTAGGCTGTTTCTTTGGAATAACTACCATAGCCGAGCTCTGTTATAACGGTTTCCAGTGGCAAAGAAGAAGGTAGGTTTTTGTTCAGCATAGGACCCCTTATTGTTGTGGATAGTGAATCACATTGTTAAATTCAACATATCATACAGACTGACCTATCTTACAAAAAAAGGCTACCCAAGGTAGCTCTTAAATTTATTATGAAGGTTGTTTAGGTGGTGATTGTTACGCAGGTTTGTATGGGTCAGGTTGTTGGATATGTGTATATTTTAGTGTCTTAGTGGTAAATATCTGGAACTATCTTACTGGTAAGAAGCTACCAAGGAGGTAGCTATGGATTTACTTATAAAGGAGAGATAAGTGCTGATCTCTCTCTTCTTGCGTGGTATCGAGGTTGTTGAGCTCGGTTATGGCTTCGTCAATAGATTCTTGTAGGCTTTGATTTAAGGAAACTTCTAGGACTTGAAGTCCTTTGTTGGCAGTTACGCCGGCTCGGTCTAAGGTTTTACGAACTGTCTTGAACATAGTGTTCTCCAGGTATGGTGGTGGTTGGTTGTTAGGTAGGTAATAGGCTGAGGTCAGCCATTGATGTGACGGTAGAGGTGGTTACGATTAAGTGATCCAGGACTCTTACGTCTATTTCAGAGAGTAAGGTGGTTAGCTTCTTAGTGATGTTAATATCACTGGTACTAGGCGTGGTTGATCCACTTGGGTGATTGTGAACGAGGATGAGAGCTGCTGAGTTGAGCTCTAGGGCTCTTCTAAGTATGACTCTAGGATGGACATTGGTATGGTCTACAGTGCCTCTGAAGAGCTTCTCGAAGGTGATTAGTTGATTCTGGTTGTTGAGGAACATACAGCAGAACCATTCGTCTGGCTCATTGGCTATGGCTAGCTGGCAGTATTGTTTTACGTCTCGGGTGCCGCTCATGCATTCGCTTTCGCAGACCCTATGTTTTAAGATTTTAATAGCGCTATTAATGATTGAATTTTCTTGAGTGGTATAACGGTAAGTCATATTTTATTCCTTGGGGTAGTTGTTCCAGGACAGAAGAGGCTGAAGTATCCATTCGTAGAAGAAGAATAGTGCTAGTGGCTCATTGATGGTTCGGAGTTCTGGTGTGGCTCAGGTGTGAGCAGGGTGTAGCTATCTTGCAAAAAACTACCCGAAGGTAGTTGTTACTTTTTAGGTGTAAAGACGAGATAAATGATGGTCCCTGTCCTCTTGAGAAGAGTCGAGGCTGTTGATCTCTGACATGGCTTCATCAATGGCCTCCTGCAAGCTTTGGTCTAAGGTGACCTCCAGTAGCTGAAGCCCTTTATTGGTGGTTACACCGGCTCTGTCGAACGTCTTACGTATTGTTTTAAACATGGTTATTCCTTAGGTTATTGGGTCTAGGTCTGGTTGACCTTAAGTATCCATAACCTTATGGGAACATGGCTAAGAACTAGCTAACTGTGGGTATGTGTCTAGTGTCTAAGTGATGGTGTTTACCACTTTGGGGTAAGACCCCGGGGGGGTGTCTTGGTTTGAGAAGGGTGTGACCCTTAGTACTTGGGTCGTAAGCAAATGTTATATTTTTTGTAATACCTGCGGATTGTCCAGTGTTGGTGAAGTGACAATCGAAGTTGTTAAGACTTGAGAATGGCTTCGATGTAAACTACAAGCTACCTCTTATGCTGTGGTCAGGTTTGCTTGACCACTATAGTGGGAACCTTTATAAGCATTGCTTTTAAAGGTATGCCTATTTTTCATAGTAAAAATCTACTTCATCTCAATTTCAATAAATATAAATCCATAACTATTGATGTTAACGACATTGTGTTTCATGCCCTTCTCTCGGGTGTAGGACTTCCCAGCAACTAGGTCTGAAATCCTTTCACCGGCCTCTGATTTTATTAAAAGTTGTCCAGTAGTTTGTGGCACTACAACGTAATCATATTCGTGAGTGTGCCAAGTGGTTTCTGCACCTGGTGCAAACTTCCATTCTGTGACTATTACTCGATCATTCTCAATTTGAACAGTTGGGACTGCTTCCTGCCTTTCCTCAGACATGCCAAGCTCCTAGTTAATACGCCTCCACATTCCTAAGACACCTGTTTGGTTCAGGAAGTAGCTCTATTCAAGCCTTGTGGGGGTCAAGATACCGTTATTTCAATGGTGTCGTGTTGGTTTGTAATATAGCTCAATATAATTGCTTCATCGACCAAAAACCTATGAATTTATAATTGGATCAATTGGTTTTTTTGAGATTGCTAGAATTTCTTCAATCTTTGCAGCAACTTGAAGGAGCCTTGCTTCGCCTCTTGGCGGTCCAACAAGCTGTAAGCCGACAGGAAGACCTTGAGACGTATATCCAACAGGTAATGATAGCGCAGGTAAACCAGCGGTGGTTGCCAGAAATGAAAACCGCAACCAGTCTAGGTAATCACTAATAGGTTCGTTATCTACACTTGCCGGAAATTCGACTTCGACAGGCCCAGGAACCGCTCCTGTCACGGGAATTGCCAGAACGTCAAAGCGAGTTAAGAATTCGTGCATCTGGTTGAAAATGATGGTCCGCTGCCTGAGGGCATCATAGATTTTCTGCGTAGTCAGGGCGCGTCCGAAATCCACGTTTTCCTTAAGTGTTTGTTTGAAGTGTTTTTGTACCGTTGCGGGCAGGTAAGCAGTGACGGAACCGTAGTGCATACCGCGTAATGTCGTATAGGTTTCGTAGAGTCCAGATAAGTCCGGGCAGGCGATATCGACGGGAATGCCATCTCTCTCGACTCTCTCCATGGCCTTACGCAGCACCAACCGTATTTCCTGATCAACAGGTGCGAAACCGGCCTGATCTTCTGAGAATGCGATCCGTATTTGGTGGGCCGGGGCCTCGATCGTTGATTGAAATGACGTCAACGGAGCATCGAGTGATGTCGGTAGGCGGAGGTCTAACCCGCTCATCGCATCAAGAAATAGTGCCAAATCTCGAACGTCGCGCGCCATTGGCCCCTGAATTCCTTCAATAGAAAATACTGTCGCGGCTGGGCCGCCGCCACATCGTCCAGGACTGGGGCGCAAGCCAACAACACCACAAAATGCAGCAGGAGTCCGGAGCGATCCCGCCAAATCGGACCCATGACTTAGCCACAACTCTCCACTGGCCAGTGACGCCGCCGCTCCCCCGGAGGATCCTCCAGCGTTCATTCGAGTGTCCCACGGATTTCGTGTGTAACCGAAGACGTCATTAAAGGTGTTTCCGCCAGCTCCGAATTCCGGCGTATTGGTTTTGCCTGCGATAATTCCACCTCGCGCTTCAAGCCGTTCCACAAGAGGGTCGCTAAAGTTAGGTACGAAATCGCGCAGTGCCAGGTTGCCGAAGGACGTTGGAACCCCTTTGACATTGGTTAGGTCCTTGATGCCAATTGGAAGCCCAGCCAACCAACCAGGGTTAGTTGCATTTTCTAGGGCGTATGTTGGCAACAACTCAATGGCGGCGCGCGCGCGGTCATCGCACCGTGTGATAGTAGAGTTTATCAGCGGCTCGACCTGATCCATACGTTTGTATGATGCAGTCAACAGGTCGTCAGGTGATATTTCGTTGGACTTCAGGAGGGCCAATGCTTCTCTCGCCGAAAGAGAGCAGAGTTCAGGGCCGGTAAAAGCAGGTGTTGGATATGTCATTTGCCCTCAATTTTCTCTGTGGTCTACAAGTGGTCTGAGCAGGATTTGAAAAACTCAACAGCAGTTTACGTTTTAGCTACATCCTTTTAAACTCGCAGTAAGAATGCTGGTCCAGCGATCAACAGAAGAGTGACGGCTCTTTTGGCGCGCAGCGCGTTAAGACGCAGTCATAGACTTCAGCGAAGCTACAAAGTCATTAAAACCATCACCTTGAATTTTCACATGGTGCTTAATCGCAGCCATTGCACCTTCTTCATCACCCTGCCGAATTTTATGGACGATTAACTCGTGCTCTTTGAGTGAGTTTTGCATACGATTACGTAGCTTAAGCTGAATGCGGCGATAAGGGTGTAGTTGGGCATGCAAGCGAGTTGCTTCTTGAGCTAGAAAACTGTTGTGGCTGGCATGATAGATACAAGCATGGAATTCAGTATTTTCATAATAATAAGCATCTATATCCCCAGCATCTAATTTTTCTTTGCAGGCTTCATGGGCTCGCTCTAATTGCGCTAGTTCCTCGGGCGTAATTCGTCGAGCAGCTAAGCGTGCGCATATGCCTTCTATTTCGCTCATCACTTCAAAACGTTCTGCCAATTCAGACACATCTAGACGGTTAACAAACGTTCCTCGTTTAGGCGCAATATTGACTAGCCCCGAAACTTCTAATTGCTGTAAGGCTTCCCTCAACGGCGTTCGAGAGCACAAAAACTCCTGCGCCAAGGCTTCAGTATCGAGTTTTTCACCCGGTAAAAAACGGCCTTTCACGATAGCGTCTTCTAATAGATCGCGCACTCTTTGGGAGTGAGTCTGGTTTGCCATAGCATTTCTAATTACTAGTTTAAGTTTCTATCTATATTACATATATTTCTGTTTGATGTGTATTTAATTTATCTTGTTATATACAACATATTGCTTGATGTGTACTATGAAATAACTGAAAAGAGGAAGTTATAGTGCAGCAAAGTGGTTTTCGATTTATACAAGACCTGTTCGGCGCCGTAGGCAGAAGAGATAAGTTTGGCTCGGACCCTCAGATGTCTGAGCCTTATGTGGCTATTGATCGGCTATTAAAATCTTGCCATTTATTGCTCACTGACTTAGGTAATGGTGCGTGTGTTGATGACATTATATGGCCAGCTGATTTGTCAAAGAAAGGGTTGTCTGAATCTTACGGTGTAATGATTAATTATTGGTATGAACTCAGTCAGATCGGGTCACGACATGAAGCATTTGCGCAGCATGCTCAGGTGGCAATGAGCGATGACGTTAGCGCAATGCTGGCATCCAAACTTAGTGTAATTAAAGGAGCATTTGCATGACTTCCATCAGCAGCTCTCCAACTCGACAATTGCACACCACTACAGGCGATAACTTCTTCCACCGTTTGACACGAGATTGGCACACGCGCCTCGACAAAGAACTATTCATTTTGCCAAGCCAACGCGCAATGAGTTATAGGGTTGCTCTTGATCGCACTCAAAGATTAGCTGCAGTTCTGGTATCACTTGGAGTTGAACCGGGTGACCGGGTGGCAGTTCAAGTTGATAAGAGTCCGATGGCAGTGCTGCTTTATCTAGCCTGCTTGCAGGTGGGTGGTGTGTATCTACCACTAAATACCAGTTATACCCAAGCCGAAATTAGCTATTTTATTAATGACGCTGTGCCTCGGTTGTTTGTACATGGTCCGGATTTTAAACCAGAGTTTTTCCATTCTAATACCCAGATGAGGCTGGCAACCCTGGACGCAAACGGTGTTGGTTCGCTGACCCAAAACCTAACTACAATAGAACCTTTGTCAGTTGTGAAAAAAATGGCTGCAGATGATTTAGCGTCCATTCTCTATACCTCAGGTACTACTGGTCGCTCTAAAGGAGCGATGTTGACCCATGACAATTTGTCCTCTAATTGCCAAGCTTTGATCGATTGTTGGCAGTTTGGTGAGCAGGATGTGCTCATTCATGCCTTGCCTATCTTCCACATTCACGGCTTGTTTGTGGCTTGTAATATGGTCTTAGCTAGCACAGCTTCAATGGTCTTTTTAGCCAGCTTTAAAGCCCAAGAAGTTTTGGAATGTCTGCCTCAAGCAACTGTGTTAATGGGTGTCCCAACTTTTTACACCCGATTATTGAAAGACCCCAACCTGGGCAAGGGCCGTTGCCAAAAAACACGCCTTTTTGTATCTGGCTCTGCCCCTCTTGCGGTAGATACCCATGAGCAATTTCAACAACGCACTGGGCAGGCTGTATTGGAGCGTTATGGGATGACAGAAACGGGCATGATTTGCTCTAATCCTTATGACGGTATACGCAAAGCTGGAACTGTAGGCTTCCCTTTGACTGGCGTGGAGCTCCGCATTGCGCACCGTGTTACTGCTACTGAACTTGCTCACGGCGAAGTAGGCATCATCGAAGTTCGGGGGCCTAACGTATTCAAAGGTTATTGGCGAATGCCCGAAAAGACTGCTGAAGAATTTCGCGATGATGGTTTTTTTATCACTGGCGATTTAGGCCATATAGATAAAGACGGTTACTTGCACATTGTTGGGCGAGATAAAGATTTGGTCATTAGCGGTGGGTACAACATTTACCCCAAAGAAATTGAATTACAGATCGATGCTTTGTCAGGAGTGATTGAAAGCGCAGTGATTGGTTTGCCTCATGATGATTTTGGGGAAGCCGTTACAGCTGTTGTAGTGTTAGCACCAAATGCCCCTTTACAGGAAGCAGATATCAAAGCTCAAATCTCTGTTGGCTTGGCAAAGTACAAGCAACCGAAGCGAGTACTCATAGTCGACGCTTTACCACGCAATACCATGGGTAAAGTTATGAAGAATGAACTAAGAAATTTTTATGCGGGCTTGTATCAAAAAATTAAATAAAATCAATAATAATAGGCAATAGAGTATGAATAATAGAGAGTGTGCTATCAAGGTTAAAGGCGTTAGTAAAGTCTTTGGGCGGGGTGTTAGTGCATTTTATGCATTAAACAATGTGACATTGGATATCTTTGATAACGAATTTTTTACTCTTTTAGGACCTTCTGGCTGCGGTAAAACAACCTTACTACGCCTAATTGCTGGCTTTGATGCTCAAACTGAAGGTGATGTTTTATTGCACGGTAAAGACATCTCTCATCTACCACCTAACCTTAGATCTGTGAATACAGTGTTTCAGAACTATGCTCTGTTTCCTCACCTCACGGTTGCAGAAAATATTGCTTTCGGCTTAGAAATGCTCAATCAACCAAAAGCCAAAATAAAAGCTACGGTAGAGGAAATGCTAGCTTTGGTTCATTTAACTCAATTTAAGCATCGGCGCACCAATGAACTATCTGGTGGACAGCAGCAACGTGTAGCTTTAGCCCGAGCACTAGCTCCGAAGCCAGAGGTATTGTTGCTGGACGAATCGTTGTCAGCACTGGATTACAAATTACGCAAGGAGATGCAGATTGAGCTTAAACGCCTACAAAGCGCTACTGGGATAACCTTTATTTTTGTGACCCACGATCAAGAAGAAGCCTTGACCATGTCGGACCGCATTGCTGTGCTTAGCAATGGTGTGTTGCAGCAAGTGGGCTCGCCCCATGAAATTTATAACCGACCAGTCAACAAGTTTGTCGCCAGTTTTGTGGGCGATAGTAATGTGATGAACTTGAATGAATTCGACGTAAATAAGAATGGTGAAGGTATTGTCATGCAGTATAACGGAGGTAAGTCTTTCCAGGTCAATGCTGATGAGAGCGAGTTCTGTGTTACTGATGCTCTTTTGATAGTGAGGCCTGAAAAAGCCTTCCTCACAGTAGGTCTTGGTGATGCTGTTCTAAAAGGCGAAATTTATGACATTAGCTTTTTAGGCACAGATACACATTTTCGTATCAACCTTAGTACCGGAAAAAATTCTCCTAAGGTTTTTGTTGTGCGTACTCAAAACGTTGCCTATGGAGGATGCTTATTCAGTGTAGGTGATCATGTAGGTATCGATTTTCACCCGCAAGCCGCGCAACTCATGCTAGAACGTGTGTCATGAATAAGCCAGAAGTTAACACGATGCTTGTGCACGAGTCAGCTTTAGAAGCGTCAATAGAAAAGGCCAAGACTCGACGTAATATTTTTCTCTCAACACCAGCCTTGATAGTGCTGGTGTTGGCAGCATCTGGACCATTGCTTATCATGCTGTTCTATTCCTTCCTAACTCCCGGCGATTATGGCGGTGTGGTTTGGAAAGGATCGATTGAAGCGTGGTTTAAAGTGTTTATGCGGAGGGATATTTTTGAAGGTACTTTACTGCCTGCAGATGCCCACCTATCCATTTTTTGGCGGTCAGTAAAGTTGTCTGGGTTAACCACAATTTTGTGTTTGATTTTTGGTTTCCCTACAGCCTACTTTATTGCTACACGGCCTAAACGTCAGCGTAATATTTGGCTATTTATTGTAACTGTGCCTTTTTGGACAAATTTACTTATCCGCACGTTTGCCATCATGGAGCTTATTCGCAATAACGGCACCATCAATAAGTCCCTGCAGGCACTGGGCATTATTGATGAACCGATACAGATGATGTATACGGATATGGCCATTGCCATTGGTATGACATACGTTTACCTACCCCTGATGATTTTACCACTGTATGCCAGTATCGAACGACTTGACTTCAATTTACTGGAAGCTGCTTACGATCTCTACGCTACGCGGATGAGAGTGTTACGTAAGGTGATTATTCCTTTAGTGAAACCGGGATTAGTAGCTGGTTCTATTCTAGTGTTTGTGCCGTCTCTTGGGGCCTATGTGACACCAAGAGTGTTAGGGGGTGGTATGCATCTCATGTTGGGAAATTTAATTGAACTACAGTTTGGCCAAGGTAAGAATTGGCCACTCGGTGCTGCTTTGTCGATTACCTTGTTAGCGATCGTCATGGGATCAATGATGCTTTATGTTCGTAGCGTTAATCAGCGGGCCAATAACGATGAATAGTAAGCTTAACAAAGTTCGGAGCAAGCCTTTTAACGCTACCCGGGTACCTACCTTTTTTACTTTTGCGCTTGTGTGTATTTTTATACTGTACGCACCCATGTTACCACTGGTTTTTTATTCATTTAATTCAGGATCTTCCTTGAGTCTATGGGAAGGTTTTTCTTGGAGGTGGTATCAAGCCGCTTGGCAGAATTCCCACGTGCAAGAGGTGACATGGCGCTCTCTTTATCTTGCTTTCCAAGCATCACTCTACAGCACTATCCTTGCCACTATGGCCGCACTTGGCACTACTCGAACGAAAAAGTACAAGGGGCAAAACTTGATCTATGCATTGATAAATCAGCCATTGATGGTGCCAGAAGTGGTTACAGCGGTTGCCTTATTGATCTGTTTTGCAAGTATCAAGGTGGCAACAGGCTATACAGGAATGGCCTACTTGGTGTTGGCCCATACGGCCTTTTGTATTCCTTTCGCGTACCTACCTATTCGGGCAAGGCTGGAGAATATGGACCTAAATTTAGAACACGCAGCAGCTGATTTATATGCCAGCCCATGGCGTGTTTTTAGACGAGTTACATTACCACTTTTATTTCCAGGAATATTGGCTGGAGCTATGCTTGCTTTTGTTATATCACTTGATGATGTGGTGATTACGGAATTTGTTAAAACTGCCGGTCAAGATACTTTGCCTACCTATATGTTAGGTCAGCTTCGCCGTGTTTTAACACCAGAAATTCATGCGATCTCAAGTGTCCTTTTAGCTATTTCGGTGACGCTAGTTGGGCTACTGTTCTTGATGAGCAAAAAAGAGAGTTAGGAAAATTTGAATTGTATGCATACCTTCCATCAGGTAGGTGTGGAATATAGTTTTTTAGTAAAAAAGGAAGGTATAGAATGAAAAAAATAAAACTCACGAGCCTTTATAGCTCAATCTTAACTGTTGGGATCTTGGCTAGTCCCGGAGCCTTCGCAGCTGGCGAATTAAACATATTCAACTGGGGTAATTACACCAATCCCGAGCTCGTTGTAAAATTTGAAAAAACTTACGATGTTAAAGTGACTGTGACAGACTATGATTCGAATGACGCTGCCTTAGCCAAAGTCAAGGCAGGTGGCCATGGTTTTGACATTGTAGTACCGTCGTCCAACTACATTCCTATTTGGATCAGTGAAGGCCTATTAATTAAAACAAGACCTGACCAAATGGAAAATTTTGGCAATGTATCGTCGGACTGGAACAATCCGGATTGGGATGTTGGCCGCCATTACTCTGTACCTTGGGTATGGGGTAGTGTTGGTAATGTTGTTGACACCTCCATGTATAAGGGTGATATCAATACTTCAGCAATTTTCTTGGATCCGCCTGATGAACTAGTGGGAAAGATCAATGTACCACCAGAAATGTCTGATGTCATAGGTATGGCTCTTTATTATGTAGGCAGTGAGCCCTGTACATCTGACAAAGCTGCTCTAAAGCGTGCGTCCGAAGTTCTAACCTTAGCTAAACCCAAATGGTTATCACAGGGTTACGGCATTATTGAAAAGTTTGCTGGTCGTGATTTAGGTGCATCATTATATTGGAATGGAGCAGGCCTTCGTGCGCGCCAAAAGAACAGTGACGTACGCTTTGGCTACCCTAGAGAAGGCTATATACTTTGGATGGACAACGTGGTGGTATTGAAGGATGCCAACAACGTTGAAAATGCTAAGTTGTTCCAGAACTTCATTATGGCACCAGAAAATGCTGCCATGGTTTCTAACTTTGCTAAGTATGCAAACGGCATTGACGGCTCAAGTGCATTCATGTCTTCAGATTTGACTGAAGCACCAGAAGTGCAAATTCCGGCTGAACATTTAGCTAACGGACATTTCTTGGACACCTGTTCGCCAGCAGTAAACACAATGTATACGGCCATTTGGACCGAGTTGTTAAAGTAGTTTAGTTAACGTGACCTATAGTTTTGATGAGTAGGCTATGGGTCACCTTCACTTTTATTAGTGGGATTAAAAAATGAACAACCCTAAATATCTCTCTACCATGACCGGCTTAATAGCCCAGTCAGCGCTGCAAATCGTTGTGGCACTTAGGGATGAGCAAGTATCTCCCCATGAACTGCTTGATGTTTTGGAACAGCATATCGACTTGGTTGATGGTCCTATAAATGCCTTGCCTACATTGTGTTTCGAGCGAGCTCGAAAGCATGCTGATGCCTTAATGCAAAAACCAGTATCACAACGAGGACTGCTATGTGGCTTACCCATTGCTATTAAAGACTTAAATCAAGTTGCTGGTGTAGTTATTAGTATGGGGTCGCCTATATACAAAGGGCAGTTGGCTAGCAGCAGTGACTATATGGTCGAGCAAATTGAACAACAAGGGGGAATTGTCTATGCAATCTCAAATAGCCCAGAGTTTGGAGCTGGAGGCAATACCTTTAATGAAGTGTATGGGGTCACTAGAAATCCTAAAGATTTAACAAAGACCGTTGCCGGCTCATCCGGTGGCGCAGCCGCAGCCTTAGCAAGTGGCTCCGCTTGGTTGGCGCAAGGTTCTGACCATGCAGGATCACTAAGAAGTCCAGCAGGTTATTGTGGCATTGTTGGTATGCGGCCATCTATTGGACGAGTGGCGAATGGCCCATCGGCTACGCCATATGACAGCATGGCTGTGAACGGCCCTATGGCTAGAAACGTGGAAGACGTGGCGTTATTTTTGGACGCTATGAGTGAAGAAGAATCCCGGGATCCCTTTTCTCTACCTAAGCCTAAGACAGATTTTTTGACAACAACTCAAATGCGTAAACGACCGCTCAAAGTTGCCTTTAGCCCCGACCTTGGTATTACTCCAGTAGACCCTGAAATAGCCACTATTTGCCAGCAGGCAGCGATGAAGTTTAAAGCAATGGGTGCACAAGTTGACTTTGTATCGCCAGATTTTACAGGCGTTCATTCTAGTTATCAGACATTAAGAGCCCACTCTTTTGCTATGGCTTTTGGTAGTCTCTACAAGGATGATCCTACAGTATTTAAAGCCGATATTGTTGACAATATTGAGAAGGGGTTCAGCCTCACGGCAGCTGATATCGTCCAAGCCGAATTGACCCGAGGAGTGCTTAGAGCGCGCATGGAAGTATTTTTTGACGATTATGACCTGCTCTTGTGCCCCACCAGTATTGTCCCGCCTTTCCCTGTTGAACAGCGCTATGTGACTAGCTGCAATGGTGTTGAATTTAGCAATTATATTGATTGGCTAGCCATTGTTTATGCCATTACACTCGTCTCTTTACCGGCTCTGTCCTTACCTTGCGGTTATACCGAATCTGGCATGCCCGTAGGTTTACAAATGATTTGCAGACATCGGGGTGATGCAGACCTTCTATCTTACGCATTGTCGTTACAAGATCAGTTGGGGGAAGAGTAATTGTGTCTACGCAGGCGATTTGGATGCGGCTGGCGAAGCTGGATTAATTAATTGGCACGAGCAATGAAAAGATACCAATTTCCCTATGACACAGACCTTAATTTTTTTGAACGGCTGGTTGGCTTTAATGCTACCAGCCTTTCTCTATGCACTACTTGCGATTACTATCGGCAGTACACGATATTTATGTTATCCAGGGTTATATATGAAAACTATTTACAGTGAAGAGCATAAACTAAGAGACTCAAAAACAGAATTATATGGTGGTCAATTGGTGCCGCCGTTTGAGTGCCCCGTACGAGCTGAATATGTTATTCAAGAGGTTAAACGTCGGCAAATGGGTGATATCATATTGCCGAGGCGCTTTGATAGGTCGAGAATATTGAGAGTCCACGATGCAGACTATTTAGACTTTTTAGAGACCTGTTGGGACGATTGGCAGGCCGCAGGGTACAAAGGTGAAGCGATAGCGTCCTGCGCGCCATCGAGGCGTCTGAATCGGGAGGTTCCGCCTAGAGAAATTGATGGGCGTATTGGCTATTATTGCCTTGCTTCTGAGACTTCTATTTCTGGGGGTACGTGGGAGGCAGCGTATCTATCAGCAGACATCGCTTTAACTGGTGCTGATCTCATAAGTACAGGACAAAAATCTGCTTTTTCCTTGTGTAGACCACCGGGGCACCACGCCGCGCAGGACATGTTTGGAGGCTATTGCTTTATTAATAATGCCGCCGTTGCTGCCCAGGCCATGTTGGATAATGGTGCATCGAGAGTGGCTATATTAGATGTTGATTTTCATCACGGAAATGGTACTCAATCTATATTTTATGATCGAAGCGATGTTTTGTTTTGTTCACTACACGGGGACCCCATGGATGCATTTCCGTATTTTTTGGGTCATGACGACGAGTTAGGGGCAGGTCAAGGCCTTGGTTTCAACGCTAACTACTCATTACCCCCTAAAACAGACTATGCTGCTTGGGCCACTGCTTTGGAAGATGCCCTTAAAAAAATTGCTGGGTTTGATGCAGATGCGTTGGTTGTTTCGCTCGGCGTAGACACTTATGAGAATGATCCGATTTCATTTTTCCGATTAAAATCTACTGACTTTATCGACTATGGAAAAAAAATAGCCAGCCTCGACTTGCCTACTCTATTTGTTATGGAGGGGGGTTATGCGGTAGAAAATATTGGTGTCAATGTTGTAAATGTCTTGCAGGGGTTTAGTGATAAATAACCAGATGCGATAGGAATAGTAATTCCAAGATTAATATTATTTCGAATGTAATTTAAATTAATCACTACTATCACTATGCGCACTGATTTATGTCCACAAATGCCTAACTCTAGTGCACATACATTCCTTAAAAAATATCTTTTTTACAGTTGTAATGAATAATCGTAGAAGTCTTCGGTGACTTTTTGATAGCCTAATTTTTCATATAAATGCTGACCAACTTGATTAGAAAAAGCTGTTTGCAAGTCTAACCTAGCGGCACCTTCCTGCTTTGCGTGTTCTGCTGCTCGGTTCATCAATGCAGCTCCCGTCCCGCAATTGCGGTTTGTATCATCCACAAATAAATCATAAAGCACAAACCGCTTTACTGCCTGAACCGAACAAAAGGTAGGGTACATCTGTACAAAACCAACAACAGTGCCTCTGTCTATAGCAATAAATATTGTTGATTCAGCATGTTTAATTCGTTCGGTGATATACCTTATAGCTAGGTCTAGGTCGGCCTCACATTGGTAAAACTGGCGATATAGGTTAAACAGGTGGCCTATTTGTGGTGCATGGTCGATATTGGCTCGGATGACCTGCATAGCTTATTTTCCTTGTAGCTGACTGTCGTTCATTATCGGTGTTTTTCAAGATAGTTGGCACCTTTTTCTCAATTTTTATGCTACGCATATTCACAGCCCACAAGATAACCCCTTGGGGTTTTTGTTTAGAAATTAGGGGAAGTGAGCCTTAGTTAAAAATGGTCTGTAAATCCCCCATCGACTACTATTTGGGAGGGGTGGCTTTATTATTAACGCTATTATTGAGTTGCTTATTCAGTAGTCTAAAATTGGAGTTTAAACGGAGTGATGCCTATGGTTGCCCCTAGATATCCCTGCAACTAATGAACTGCAATACTCGAGTAATGCCCCTAGTGTAAATGGGGACTACAGTTTATTTTTCGTTTTTATCCATTGCAGTAAATAGGGTGCTTAAAATAGTAGGTTAAGGAAGGCAACTGAATGGGGGGTTTTTTTGTTTGACCTTGCAGTCTCCTCTCCTTCGATGAGTAGGGTTTGGTTGAATGGTCAAATAAATCTACCCGGATAAAGCTGTGTACATACCTATGATGATTCTTTCCAAAGGTCTGGTTCGTCGGTCCTGTAGATGCCCCACTATGGCGTTTACATCAACTTTTTGTGCGAGCTACCTGAGCAAGTTGGATCCACAGGCTAGTGAAGTTTGGGGGGTGGCTATTAATTACTCATTATTGAGTAGGTCGTCTATAAATATAGCCCATTCATTCATCATCTTAATCCTTGTAGGCATTAGTTGTGCTTTGTTGTAGGTTCCTCTAACGATGTTCTGAGTTACGTGAGCCATTTGAAGCTCTATTGCGTCAGCAGGGTATTCAAGCTCATTTAACATAGTGCTGGCAGTGTGTCTGAAGCCATGGCTAGTCATAAACCCAGTACCAAAGGTTTTGCCTGTTCTAGGGTCTGTCATTCGTTTAATGGCGTTGGTGGTTGCGCTTTCACCTATGGGTATAGGCTTGTCCTTACCTATGCCTATGGTTGACATAAACACGTACTCGAGCTCGCCAGTGCTCTTGTGGGCTTCTTTTAGGATAGCTAAAGCTTGGGTTGCAAGAGGGACTTTAAGCTCCTTACCCATCTTCATGGCTTCCTTAGGTATGGTCATTAAGGCTGCTTCAAAATCAATGTACTCCCACTTCATAAAACGGATGTTCTTGGGTCTCAGGAAGACTAACGGCATAAGTTTTAATGCAAGGGTGACTGCAGTATCTCGCCTTGGATCTGGCTTGTGGATTTGCTGTAGTAAGACTTTAAGGTCATCGGTGCTTGTCACATGCCCGAAGTTAGATTTGGTTTTGCTATCTGGTGCAGGCAGAAGGTCAGTTAACCCATTAGCAGGGTTGGCTTCAATGTCGCCCAGTATGAATGCTTCGTTGAATACCTTACGCAGTATGCCAGCCATTCGGAAGGCTGTTTCCCTTGCTCCTCTGTCTGTCATCTTTTTCATGATCTCAAGCAGGTCTCTAGTTTTATAACTTGTAAGAGATTTACTATCCATATAAGGGTAGAGATTCTTCTCAATGCGTTGCACTAGATCTTTTCTGGTGGATTCAGCTAGGTTCTGTTTGATGAGCCATGCTTTGCAGCGATCGCTAAACAGGGTGCTGCTGTTGGATGCTTGGTTCTTTGTGGATGTAGGGTTGGATCCAGCCTTTACAAGCCTCCTGGCGGCTGTATGAGCCTCTCTAGCTTCTGCTAGGGATGTATCAGGATAAGTGTCTATAGTGTGGGTCAGTCGCTTGTCATTAAGCTTGTAATCGTATCTCCACACCTTTGATCCATTGGGTTTAACGAATAGGTATAAGCCGCCTTGGTCGCTTAGCTTGTATGGGCTGTCTTTTGGCTTGGCGTTTTTAATTTGGGTGTTAGTCATTCCCATAAGATACTACTCCATTGATAAGTTACATACCGTAATCTATACCGTAAAAATTATGGATAGTATAATTCAATATAACCGTATAATACAATAAACTGTTATAAAACAATGTTTTAATATGGTGTTAGTGGGCTGTATCATGCCCATTATCCGTATTATACATAAGAGATGGCGTTTCTCGGGCGCGCCATTTTCCCAAAAATAGCGCTTTTTATGGAACAACCGGTCAAAAATCTAAGATTTTTCCCGTTCCCCTGCATTTCTTTTGTACCCTA
>Ga0308024_1000320_pt1 | contig 20010 bp, 1 predicted proteins | sample Neamet420_FD_201295 | JGI IMG/M metagenome (GOLD analysis project Ga0308024, IMG submission 201295) | Marine microbial communities from water near the shore, Antarctic Ocean - #420 | ecosystem: Environmental > Aquatic > Marine > Unclassified | place: Southern Ocean | collected 2014-10-03
CCAGAATGTAAGTAGTATCTCCATTAGAAGATCCTGATGTTCCTCCAAAAAAATTGACAATTGCCCCCCCATCATTTGTACCGAAACAACTTGCGTTAGTTTGAGTGTAAGTTGAAGTTAACTCATTTGGCTCAGAAAGTAGAATACTATCGGAATCAGTGCAATTTAAGCTGTCAGTAATAATTAAGATGTAGAGACCAGTAGATAAATTAGTGACTATGGATGTATTTTGACCATTTGACCAATTATAAGTTAAAGGACCAACACCTCCATTTGTATTAGAAGAAATACTTCCGTTAGAGCCTCCAAAACACTGAATATTATATCCATTGTATGTCGGGGAAATGAGAGATGTTGTTAAAGTGGTATTAAAATTATTTATTGAAGTGCTATTTGTGGCGCTACAATTATTATTATCAGTAATTGTAACTGAATATATTCCTGAAGAAAGATTGTATAAGTCTTCAATGGTGTCATTGTTATTCCATATATATGAGTAGGTTCCTGTTCCTCCGCTCACATTTAAGTTAATTACCCCGTCATTTGTTCCGCAATTCGTAATGTCTAAAGAACTAATACTAGAATTTAACTCATCAGGTTGGTGAATATGCACTGAGTCAGTAAGGGTGCATCCGATTACATCTGTTACAGTGTAAGCGTAAATCCCCGCCTGTAGATTTGTTGTATTGTTTCCGTTCCATCCTTCTCCGTATGGATTTGTTCCTCCACTAATAGTTAAGATAGCGACTCCATTTGAATCTCCAAAACAAGATACATCTGTAGTATTCTCAATAACCGTTAAAGCGATTGGTTCAGAAATAGAAATGCCATTAGTTAATGAACATCCCCAATTACTATCAATAATAGTGCATGAATAATTGCCTTGTGGAAGATTGCTTATACTATCATTTGTTGAAAGTGTGATTGTTTGATCAATATCATTCGCCCAATTGTAAGTGTAATTGCCACTTCCATTTATAATAGAATCTATTGATGAAATTCCGTTACTATCACCCCAGCAGCTAATGTTGGATTGACTTATGTATGGTTGAAATGAATTACAGTCAACTAGAGTTAATGAAGTAGTATCATTTTGGGTTATGGTTTGAATTATATTTCCTAAAGCATCTACTTCTTTTGTATTCCATATTGCTGAATAAGTTCCGTAAGGCGCTTGACCTTGAAACTTCACTCTTAGTAGTATCTCATTTGTTGAACCCATCATTGCATTTATTCCTGTAGAATCAGAAGATGCTGTATTGAAAAACCCATAAGCCTCACCATCATTGTTTATGCTATAGGGTATTGTTGCAAAGCCAAAAGGGCTTTGCCATTGTATCATAATCTGTCCTAGTTGTATAGGAGTGTTTTGATGCGAGATTATAAATTCTGGACGAATATTTACATTACAACCATTATTTAAGAGTCTTAAAGTGTCATATGCCCATACTTGGTATGATTGGAGTGTGTTTGGAAACTCTGGTCTACTAGTGTCTGTAAAAACTGATACGAATTGAGATAAAGAAATCAAATTATCAAACTCTACCAAAATAGTGTCTATTTTGGAGCATGCTAGTGAATCAGTGATAGTAACAATATAAGTATTATTTGGGATACTATTTATGCTGGATGTTGTGTCATTATTGTCCCATAAATAGGAGTAGGGAGGGGTTCCATTAAATGCAGTTATAGATGCAGACCCATTATAACTACCATCACAAGCAGAATTATTTATTATTATTGAAGTGTTTAGGTTGCAATTGACACTATCTAAAGTAGTAAAATAAGATGGATCGCTCCATCCAGATGTCCCTGCACATTTTACATAAATTTGATATGAAGTAGCTGGAATTAATCCAGCCAATAAATAAGGGTATGACACCCCTGTTAAATTAGTCCATCCACTACCACCGCTACCAGTTATTCTGTACTTAAGATTAACTGTAGAATTGCACATTGAGTCATTCCAGCTGAGATCAACAGAATTTGATGTAAGATTTGTTGCTTGTAAATTAGTTGGATGTTGTCCAAAACTTAAATATGACAAACTACTTATTATTAGTAATGTAATTATTTTTTTCATCTTGTATTTCGTTATTCTGCAAATATATAAAATCTACATAAATCAATTATACATTATGAAGTGTGTTATGTTATTGGAAAATTATTGTGGTTTATTTTTTCTAATTTAATGCTTGCTATTTTATTCTACTTTAAGTTGTATCTATTGCTTTAAGTTATATTTATTTTTTTATTTTGAAACTAATTATGGTTGCTTATCGTACTTATGTATGCAGGTAGTTATTGGCAGATGTTATTAAAAAAAACATGTTAATAACTCAAATATTTTTGTTATAAAATGGCGTATTTAATTTTTTTTTCCTATTTTTACAATCTTGTTTTACGACAAAAACAACAAAAATTTATGATTAAAAACAACTTTTATCAGGTTAAACTGGTTCAGACTTCATCTGTGATGTGTTTGTGTTTTTTTTCGTATATAAATTTCGGTAACTTAGCCAGTACATTAAAATGTAGTGGCTTTTTACATATAATTAACCCTTTTATTAACAAAAACTTGTATTATGAAAACAAATTTTGACAAAAAAAATCCTAGGAAGTTCTTAGGTTACTTAATGGCATCTGCCTTGGTATTTTTTGCTGGTTCTGTAAGTGCTACTAATCATGATGTTGATGTTTCTGATTTTTCATTTAGTCCTTCTGTTTTAACTATTGATGTTGGTGATTCTGTTACTTTCACACTTGTAAGTGGTAGTCATAATGTAAATGGAGATCTTTCAACTTTTCCAAATAATGCTGATGGCTCTCTTTACAGTGGTGCTGTAAGTAGTACTTGGAATACTTATGTTTGGGTTTGCACTACAGCTGGTAATTATGATTATCAATGTGATCCACATAATGGAATGGTTGGTACTATTGCTGCTAACGCTCCTCCTGTTGCTTGTACTTTGGATGCTGTTACTTTGAATCTTTATGATTCATATGGTGATGGTGGACAAACTATGACAGTTGATGGTGCAGATTATTCTATGGGTTCTGGATTCGGAGCTCCTGGTTCTTCTGCTATTTCATTTGATTTATGTATAGATCTTTCTGCATGTACTGATTTTATCTATACTAATACTGATGGTTACTCTTCTGAGAATTCATGGGGTGTGATTGATGCTTCAGGTAATGTATTAGCTTCAGGTACTAACGCTCCTTCTACTCTTGTAGGTGCTTGTGGAGTTCTTGGTTGTATGGATGCTTTAGCTTGTAATTATGATGCTGCTGCAACAACTGATGATGGTTCATGTACTTATGCTGTAACAGGCTTTGATTGTGCTGGTAACTGTATATCTGGTGATGCTGTAGTTTATGCTGCGGGAAACTGTTGTTCAGGTGAGCACAGTTTTACAATTACTGATTGTGATGGTGCTGTATTAGCTGAAATGACTTCAGGTTATAATGGCTTTGCTTCATGTATTACATTACCTGCTGTTTATACAGTAACTATGAATGACTCATATAATGATGGTTGGGATGGTGCTTCATTAACTGTTGCTGGTGTAGTATATACTGCTGAAGGAACTTATAATGTTGGAGCATGTCCAGTTCTTGGATGTATGGATGCTACTGCTACTAACTTTAATGCAGCTGCTGATACTGATGATGGTTCTTGTGTTTATGATCCTATTGGATGTACTGATATGACTGCATGTAACTATGATGCTGTAGCTGTTGTTGATGATGGTTCATGTACTTTTGCTGCTACAGGCTTTGATTGTGCTGGTAACTGTTTATCTGGTGATGCTGTAACTTTAAGTCTTTATGATCAATACAATGATGGATGGGGTTATTATGATGGTTCTCAATCTATCTTAACTGTTGATGGTGTAGACTATACTATTACAGGAGGTACTGAATCATTCACACTTTGTCTTGATCTTACTGCTTGTACAGATGCTATATTTACTCCTGCAAATGGATGGGATTCTGAGAATTCTTGGGATATTGTTGATGCTTCAGGTGTTATTATTGCATCAGGAGGAAATAATTCTGGAAATGTTGGTGCTTGTGCTGTTTATGGTTGTACTGACCCTACTGCTGCAAATTATGATCCTGCTGCTAATACAGAATATACGCCTTCAGATTGTGTTTTCTGTACTGATAACTATGTTTCTGTTGTTTATAGCGGTGGTACATATGCTAGTGAAGTTTCTTGGGATATTGTGAATTCTTCTGGTGTTTCAGTACTTGCAGGTGATGCTACAACTAATACTTTTGTTTGTTTACCAAATGACTGTTATACAGTTCTTATGTATGATTCTTATGGAGATGGATGGGGTAATAACTTTACATATGGTCCTGGTACTGTAACTTTATCTTTTGGAGGCGTAACATTAGGATCTGGTGGTTTAGTTACTGGTGCTTCTGGTTCATTTAACGTTGCAATTGGTGCTGTATGTTATGTTTACGGATGTATGGATCCTCTTGCTGTAAATTATGATGCTGCTGTAACTGCTGATGATGGTTCATGTTCATATGCTTGTACTGCTGCTCCTTATTGTGAAAACTTTGATTTAGGAGATGGAACTTGGACTAATAATGGATGGGGGAATAATGATGGATCAACTCCTTCTTCAGGAACAGGTCCTAATGATGATATTACAGGTGGTGGATTCTATATGTTCTATGAAGCTACTGGTGCTACTGCTTTAACTGTAGCTTCTATAACATCTGAATGTTTAGATATATCTTCATTAGCTGCTCCAACTTTATCATTCTACAATCACATGTATGGTGCTGCTACTGGAGACTTAAATGTGTATGTTAATGGTGATACTGTATGGACTATGTCTGGTAATCAAGGTGATCAGTGGAACTGGGTTCAAGTAGATTTATCTGCTTATGGTGGTCAAAATGTTACTATTACAATTGAAGCAACTTACGGTGGCGGATATGCTGGAGATATTGCAATTGATAATGTTTGTGTTGATGAATTACTAGTAATTCCTGGTTGTACTGATGCTACTGCAACAAACTATGATGCTTCTGCTAATTATGATGATGGTTCTTGTACTTACTGTGCTGATACTTATCTTGCCTTAAATCTTTATGATTCTTATGGTGATGGATGGAACGGTGCTGAAATAACTGTTACTGGTAATAATACGGGTACTGTTTACGGACCATTTACTGTTGCTGCTTCTGCTGCTACAGAAATGTTGTGTATTGATGACGACTGTTATGCTATTGATTTAACTGCTGGAGGATATCCATCTGAAATATCTTGGGATGTAACGGATGTATTATCAGGTGCTATTTTAGCTTCTGGTGGCGCTCCTTATAATAATCAAGGTGGTTTAGGTGTTGGTATGATATGTCCACTATATGGATGTACGGATGCAACTGCATTAAACTATGACTCTACTGCACAAGCTGATAATGGATCATGTGCTTATACTTGTGATGTTTTTGTTGCTTCTGCTGTTATTGTTGCTGTACCTTCTTGTAATGGTGCTTCTGATGCTTCCGCTTCTGCGAATATTAGCGGATCTTATGGTGGTAGTACTTACTTATGGTCTGATGGACAAACTAGTTCTACTGCTACAGGTTTAGCTGCAGGTACTTATACTTGTACAATTGATGGTTTTGCAATATCTACTGTTGATACTGCTGCTTGTTCTTCTGTTGCTACTGTAGTTATTGATGTTGTTCCAACTATTAATATTGTTGGATTTATTGCTGATGCAACTCCTGGTAATTCTAATGGAACTGTTGATCTTACTGTAGATGGAGGTACTCCATGCTATAATGGTAGTGCAATCACTTTAGGTGGTGCTCCAAATACAACAACTACTTGGCAATCAAATGCTTTTGATGTTGTTGCAACATCAGATTTACAAATTACTTCAATTGATCAGCCTACTCAGAGTGGTGTTGGTACTCTAGATGTTTACTACAGATTAGGTTCTGGTCAAGGTTTTGAAATGGATCCTTCTGCTTGGATGCTTGCAGGTTCTGCGGCATTAATGGCTAATGTAAATGGAGATATTTCTAATATTCCAGTATCTATTAATGTAGTTGCAGGTGAAACAATTTGTATATATGTACACGGTACTATGAATAGTGGAGGAAACTCTTGTAACTTTGGTGCTGGTGTTGATTCAACATATAATTCAGTTGTTTCTTCTGATGCTAATCTTGCTATTATAGGAGGTTTTGCTACAGGTGGAGCTCCTGGTACTGGAACTACTATTGGTAGTGCCGGTTCTTATGACTTTGGAGGAAATGTAAATTATACATTATCATCTTATACTTATGCATGGTCAACTGGTGCAACTACTGAGGATGCTTCTGGTTTAGGTTTAGGTCCTGTTTCTGTAACTGTAACTGACTGTAATGGTTGTACAGCTTCATGGAGTGGATTTGTCTTAACTAACTATGTATATGGTTGTATGGATGATTCTACAGTAATGCTTAACGGTAATGTAGGGGCTTCTAACTATGATGCTTCATATAATACTTCTTGGGATTTAGATCCATTAGGAACAGCTGTTGCATGTTTATATGACGGCTGTACAGATGCTGTTGCAACTAATTATGATGCTACTGCTAATAATGATGATGGTTCATGTACATTCAATTGTGCATACTACGGATGGGATGATGAGTTAACTATAACTATGACTCCTGACTGGTATTCTGATGAAGTTTCTTGGTACTTAATAGATGCTTTTAGTGGTGATACTGCATTAGCTTCACAGCCTTATGCTAGTGGTGGTGCTGTTGATGTTCAAACACTTTGTGCTACTGATGGATGCTACTACTTACACGGATATGATTCTTATGGTGACGGATGGGGAACTGGTAGTTCTCTTGATGTAGTTGATGCTGACGGGAATGCTATTGGTTCATTAATATTAGGATCTTCAACTAGTTTTAATTCTTCATTATTTACTGTAGGTGCAGCTAACTGTAGTTTAGGTTGTATGGATTCTTTATCTATCAATTTTGATGCAAATGCTGCATTTGATGATGGTTCTTGTACGGATACAATTATTGGTTGTACTGATGTTACTGCATCTAATTACACTATGTACTCTAATGTTGATGATGGCTCTTGTTGTTATGAAAATCCTATTTCAGTTACTGTTGGTGGAGGAAATTCATTAGGAGAAGTTTCTTGGATATTATCTAATTCTAATGGTGATTCTATCACTAGTGGTGGAGCTCCTTTTGCTTCAGAATTATGTTTAGCTGATGACTGTTATACAGTTAATATGTATGATTCTTATGGAGATGGATGGAATGGTAGTACATTTGAAGCTTCTGCTGGAGGTGCTGTTGTAGGCTCTGGAGGTTTAGCCTGGAATTCTACTGGTTCATTTACATTTGCTGTAGGAACAGCTTCTTGTCCTGTATTTGGTTGTTCTGATAGTTTAGCTTCTAACTATGATCCTACTGTAACTGATGATGATGGTTCTTGTTGTTCAGCTGCTTTTGCTTCTATTACAACGGGTATAGATTACTTTGGAACTGCTTACAGCTGGTCATACAATTCTCAAACTTGGAGTGTTAATTTACTTGGAGATACTAATGTTGTTGGAGTTGGATCAGATGATATTGGTGGTGGTTCTAATGGTGATGGTGCAGATTTTTGTTTACCTGATGGTTGTTACGAGTTTGTATCTGCTGATGGTTCTGGTTGGATTGGAGCTTACACATGGGTAACTATTAATGGTGTTACTTCTGCTCCAGCTAACCCTACGACTATAACGTTTGCTATTGGATCGTCTACATGTCCTATACAAGGATGTACGGATTCAGTTTCACCAGACTATGACGCTACAGCTACTTATGATGACGGTTCATGTTCTTACCCTTGTTTAGATAATGTGGTTGCTTTGAACATGTGGGATTCTTTTGGAGATGGATGGAATGGTGGTACTTATACTATTACTGATGCTAATGCAGCTGTTCTAGCTACTGGAGGTTTAGTAAGTGGAGCTTTTGAATTAGCTGATATTTGTTTGCCTACAGGTTGTTATGACCTTGTTGTTGGTGGTGGTTCTTATGATAGTGAAATTTCTTTTGATTTTGACACTTCATTAGTTGCTGCTGCTGCAGGTTCTTATTATGTTTCAGTTGGTGGTGCTACTTGTATTGCTGGCTGTACTGATGCTGCTGCATTAAATTATGATCCTTTAGCAACAGGTGATGATGGTTCTTGTAATTACTGTACTGATAATGCGGTACTTTATACTGCAGGTCAATGGGCTGGTGAAAACGACTTTACAATTACTGATTGTGATGGTAATGTTTTAGCTTCAATGACTGCAGGTGCTGGCTATGATTCATGTATTGCTTTACCTGCTATTTACTCAGTGAATCTTGTAGATACTTATGGAGATTCTTGGAACGGTGGAACATTATCAATTGATGGAGTAGTTTACACTCTTGATGGAATAAATGATGATGGTGCATCTGCTAGCTTCCAAATTGGAGTATGTCCAGTTTATGGATGTATGGATGTTACTGGAGCTAATTATGATCCTTTAGCTACTGTAAATGCAACGTCATCTACAGATGCTACTGATCCTTGTACTTATGGTATTCCTGGTTGTGTTGACATGACTGCTTGTAATTATGATGCAGCAGCTACTGCTGATGATGGTTCATGTACTTATGCTGTAGCTCCTTTCGATTGTGCTGGAAACTGTGCAAATGGTGGAACTTTCACAGATATAAATGTAGTAGAAGCGGCTTCTTGGGGTTCTCAATATACTTTAACAGGTTATGGAGGATCTTGGAGTTTAACAGATATTGCTACTGGAACTACTTTTGACACATCAACTGATGATGTTAATGATTGTTTACCTGATGGATGTTATGAAATAAGTGGTGTTTCTGGTTCTGGATCTTCTTATGGATTTGCTTACTCTCTTGATGGTGGTGTATCATACACAATGCCTGGGACTTTTGGTGCTTTAGGTACTGATCAGTTTGCTGTAGGTGCAGGTGTCTGTCCAGTTTTAGGCTGTACAGATTCTAATGCTGTAAATTATGATGCTGCTGCTCAGACTGATGATGGCTCATGTGATTACTTAGGTTGTGTTAATCCTACAGCTGTTAATTATGATGCAACTGCAACAATTGATGATGGTTCATGTGCATTTGCTTGTACTGATAACACTGTTAATGTAACTGTTAGTGGTGGATCGTATGAATCTGAAGTCTCTTGGAACATTGTAGATGGTTCAGGTGCTGTTATTGCTACTGGAATTGCTCCAGAGACTCAAACTTTATGTATCGTTGATGACTGTTATACAGTTAATATGATAGATGCATATGGTGATGGTTGGAATGGATGTATAATTATTCTTGATAACGGTGCAGGTACTGTATTGGCAACTGATGGTTTAACTTCAGGTGCTGCTGGTTCATTTACTGTACAGGTAGGATCTACTGTATCTTGTGATGTACTTGGTTGTACTGACATGACTGCTGATAATTATGATGCTACTGCAACTGTAGATGATGGTTCTTGTACTTACCCTTGTTTATTGGATGAGGTTACTTTGAATCTTTATGATGCATATAGTGATGGTGGACAAACTATGACAGTTAATGGTGTAGATTATTCTATGACATACGGATCGGCTGATGCATTTACTTTATGTATCGATCTTTCTGTTTGTACTGATCTTACCTATACTAATACTGATGGTTTTCCTTCTGAGAATTCTTGGACTGTAACTGATGCTTCAGGTAATGTTTTAGCTTCAGGTGCTGATGCTTCAGGTACTGTAGGTAACTGTTTCGTTCAAGTTGATGGTTGTACTGATTCAACTGCACTTAACTATGACACTTCAGCTAACACTGATGATGGTTCATGTACTTACTGTGTATACGGTTGTATAGATGCAACTCAATACAACTATGATGCTAACGCAACATGTGATGACGGTTCATGTATTCCATTTACGTATGGTTGTACTGATGCAACTGCAGATAACTATAACTCAACTGTAAATACTAATGATGGTTCTTGTATTTGGTTAGGTTGTACTGATGCTACTGCAGATAACTATGATGCTATAGCTACTGTAGATGATGGTTCATGTACTTATTCAATTTCAGGTTGTACAGATCTTACAGCAACTAACTATGATGCTTCAGCAACTACTGATGATGGTTCATGTACTTTTGTTACAGCTTGTACTAAGCCAGTTCCGACTGGGTTGTATATAGATGGTATTATACAGGTTCGTGCTATGATTCATTGGGATAATATGAGTGATGCAAATTGCATGGTTCTTAAGTATTATATTCAATCAAGACCAGTAGGAACTACTGCTTGGGCTACTAAATTCATTCAAGATGCTGGATTATGTAATCAAGGTATATCTGTTCATGCTAAGAATATAACGCAATTAACTCCTTCTACTACTTACGAGTATAGAATGAAAGCAGCATATTGTAATACTTCAGGTCAGTCTGCATGGACAGCAATAAGTACGTTTACAACAGCGGATGAATGTCCTAATGTAACTAATCTTATGGCTACTCCAGGTCCACAGACTACTAGAGTTGTCTTCTCATGGGATGCTCCATCTGCTTACGAGTTTGTACGTATTAAACTTAGAGTAGATAGTATTTCTTCACCTACAGGTTCTGATTGGGTTCAGGCTGGTGGTTTCGGAGTTAATTATCCTCAACTTTCAGTTAGTAAGTGGGGTGTTGTTCCATCAGAGACTTATAGAGGTCAAGCTAGAACATGGTGTGATCCTGCTGCAGGTCTTTACAGATCTGTAGGTTGGACTCCATTAGTCTGGTGGACTCAACCTACATCAAACAGAGTAGAAGGAGGTACAGCAATAAATAACTTAGCTATTTACCCTAACCCATCAAGAGATAAGTTTAACATCAGCTTTACAAGTGAAGGTGTTCAGAATTTAAAAGTTAGAATACTTAATCTAATAGGAGAGGAGCTAATAAATGAAACCTTAGAACAGTTCATTGGTGAATACACAAAACAGATAAACTTAAGTGATAACGCTAAAGGAATTTACTTCTTAGAAATTGAAACTAATAATGGAGTGATTAATAAGAAATTGATACTACAATAAAATATAAAAAATGAAAAAACTACTACTTATATTACTTTGCATTCCTTTTATTGGGTTTGGGCAGAATTTAGCAATCGGAGATACTTATCAAGGGGGGGAAATTTTCTACTTAGATGGAAATGGAGGAGGCTTAATAGGTGGACCGCTCCTATTTCATGATCCGCCAAATAATACACAAAACCTTTTTGCTATATGGGGATGTTCTGGAACATTAATTTCAGGAGCAAATGGAACAGCTATTGGAACTGGAGCTCAAAACACTAATGATATAATAAATGGATGTGCTTCATCAAGTACAGGTGCATATATCTGTGACACTTTAACTATTGGGGGATATAATGATTGGTTCCTACCTTCAAAAGATGAATTAAATGAAATATATTTAAACAACACGATTTGGAATGCTGGTCCTGGTGGTGGTGGTCAATATATTTCTTCTTCACAATATGATTATTATTCAAACTACCATTTACAAATGAGCAATGGAAGTTGGTGGGGCGGTGGAAAAGACGTTCCCTGTTTATTTCGACCTGTAAGAGCTATCTCAACTATTACTGGTTGTATGGAATCAACAGCATTTAATTATAACCCAACTGCAAATTTTGATGATGGTTCTTGTGAATCTATAGTACTTGGCTGTATAGACATAACTACATTTAACTATGACGCTTTAGCTAATACTGATGATGGCTCATGTATAGCTGTTGCACTTGGTTGCATAGATTCTACATCATATAACTATAACCCTAATGCTAATATAGATGACGGTAGTTGCTTGTATTGTAGCTATATGGATAACGATTACATTTCGGATCTTTATAGTACAAATGTAAGTTGTAATGGAGGTAATGATGGTTCTATATATGGTATTGATTTAACTAGTGCAATCCTAAATAATGGTAATGGACCTTATACTTATTCAATTGACTCAGGACTTACATTTCAGTCATCAACTACATTTAGTAATTTAACAATTGGTAATTATTATATTACCTATATGGATGCTAATGGATGTATAAATCCTAATACTTCAAACTATTGGATTGAGATTATAGAACCAGATGCTTATCAATATACAGTAAATATGGATACAGTAAGCTGTCAAGGAATCAATGATGGTTCTATTACATTAAGTATTTCAGGAAACACACCTGCTTATTCTGTTAATTGGGATAATGGTATGCAGGGTACAAACTTAAATTCATTAGTTGACGGAATGTATACGGCTTACATATCAGATGTAAATGGATGTTTAGATACATTTGCAATTGATTTGTTATCTCATGGTGTATGTGGTTGTGTTGATCCTACAGCATACAATTATGATCCTTTAGCTACAGTTTATGATATTAGTTGTCTGTACTGTGATTATTTTTCTAATTCTTTACCTTTTTATGATGGTACGGCACAGGATGTAACCTGTAATGGTGGTAGTGATGGTAATATAACAAATTTAGCTATTGATCCTACACTTTATTTAACAGGATACCCTCCATTTCAGTTTTCAATTGATGCAGGTAATAGTTTCCTAGACACTAATTCATTTTATAACTTAGCTGCAGGTAGTTATTACTTTACATTTATGGATGCTAATGGATGTATTCATCCTGATACTTTAGCTGCTTGGTGGGAAGTTGCAGAGCCTGATGCATTTGTGTATAATGTAGCAGAAAGTGACGTAAGTTGCTCTGGTGGAAATGATGGAAGTATAGCCCTTAATGTTGTTTCAGGAAATACATCACCTTATTCCATAGATTGGTCAAACGGAACAATAGGAAATAATAATACTAATTTATCAAACGGAACATATCAAGCATATGTAAGTGATGATAATGGCTGTTTGGATACGCTTACTTATTTCATTTTAAACCCATTACCAATTGTTTCTGTTATTAATACTAATGATGTAAGTTGTGTAGGGGGTGTTGATGGTTCTGCTAGTGTTTCTTCATCAGGAGGAACCTCACCTTTTACTTATTTATGGAGTGATGGTCAAATTGGAAGTACAGCAACTAATTTATCTGAAAGTAGCTATGAAGTATTTGTAACAGATTCTGCTAATTGTTTAGATACGGCTTATTTTTCAATTGGTTCTAACCCTATAAATATTTCAATAAGTACAACTAATGTAACTTGTAATGGTAATGATGGTATTGCTGATGTAAGTGTTACTGGAGGTGCTGCGCCATATACTTATGTTTGGTATTTTGAATATCCTGGTTTTGGTTATGTTACTGCTTATTTTCAAGAGGATATTTCAAATATTCCTAGTGGAACTTATTATGTTGAAGTTACTGATGCAAACGGATGTACTTCAAATTCTGATACTATAACTTTAGTAGTTGATGATGTAGTTATTAATGCATTAGTTACTGATGTTAGCTGTAATGGAGGTGCTGATGGAACAATAGATATAACCGCTACAGGAGGATTATTTCCATATACTTACGCTTGGTCAGATGGGAGTATTACTGCAGATATTATTAATATAACTACAGGTAATAATACGATTACAGTTACTGATGCTAATAACTGCTCTATAACTGAAAGTTATACAATAAATGAGCCAACACCATTAATTGTCTCGGCAATTTCAAACCCAGTTACAACTGCTTGTGATGGTTCAATTGATGTAAGTGTAAGTGGAGGAGCTCCAGCGTATAGTTTTGCTTGGCAATTACCAGCTTCTGCAATTACGGATTCATTTACTGTTACAACTGCTTCTACTACTTCAGCACATCCTTATTTTAGTTATAGTCCGTTTCAAGTATATGAAATTGATGGGGTTCAGGGTGCTGAACTTACTTTAATTAGAGGAGAAACTTATTATTTCACTATGGATAATGTTCTGTTTTTCCATCCATTTTATCTATCGACAGATATGTTTGGAGGACAGTCGGGTAGTTTTGTTGGGCAAGTAACTACTGGGGTTACTAATTTAGATGCAGTAGGTACTTATAGTGCCACTAATAATCAAACAATAGCTTTCACACCAAACAGTTCACATGCTGACACGCTTTATTATCAATGTGGAAATCATATGTATATGGGATATAGGATAATTATTACTGATGGGATTACTTCTGAGGATTTATCAGGATTATGTGAAGGTACCTATGATTTGGCTGTAACTGATGCTAATGGATGTTCTGATAATTATTCTTATATAATTGGGAGTACAATTTACGGATGTACGGATAGCACAGCTATTAACTTTGATGTAATGGCTAATACAGATAATGGTTCTTGTATTGCCTATAACTATGGATGTATGGATTCCACTCAGTTTAATTATAATATTTTGGCAAATACGGATGATGGAAGTTGTATTTCATTTGTGTACGGATGTATAGATTCCACAGCTACAAATTATAATGTAAGTGCTAATACAGATGATGGCTCTTGTACTTTCTGTTATGCAGTGGCTGATATTGGAGCGGATACCATAACCGCTTGTGACAGTGTATTAATTAGTACTAATCCAATTACTAATGGTTCTTATTGTTGGAACAATCCTTCTTTAAGTGGAGTTGTTGCTTATTATCCATTTAATTCAAACGCAAATGATGAAAGTGGGAATGGAAATAATGGTATTGTTAATGGAGCAACATTAACAACAGATAGATTCGGTAATCTTAATAGTGCTTATAATTTTGATGGTTCAGATGATTATATTAATATTGGTACTGATCCAATGTTAAATAGATCAAATACTGATTTCAGTATTAATGTATGGGTAAACACTAATACATTATCGCCATGGTTTAGCACAATTATTACAAATAGAAATCCAAACTATCAAGGTTCATTGTTTGGTATACATCAAAATCAACTAGGATTAACTTCTGGTGATCCAAATAATGCGTATACTAATAATATAAGCTTATCAACAGATCAGTGGTATAATATATGTGTGACACATGAAGATAATTCAGATTTAACTAATTTCTATATTGATGGAACATTAATTTATTCAACTACATCTTTTGGGTATTTCCCTGCTCCAAATCCTCCAACTTTGCACACGATTGGAGCTGAAACCCAAGGAAATGTAAATGGCTTAACTGGTTATGTGTTTGATGGAGAAATAGATGATATGTATCTATTTAATCGTGTAATATCGGTAATTGAAATTCAAGAGTTATATAATGTAGGGTCATGTACAAATTATTCTAATTCAATAACAGTTTCAACTTCTGGTTGGAACTATGTAACAGTAACTGATTCTTTAGGTTGCACAGCAACTGATTCAGTATATGTTCATATTGATGTTTGTGCCTGCACTGACCCTACTGCTTTAAATTATAATCCATCTGCTACATTTGATGATGGTTCTTGTATTGCTACTGTTTACGGCTGTATAGATGCAACTGCATTTAACTATAATGCTTCAGCAAATACTGATGATGGATCTTGTATAGCTATTGCACTTGGTTGTATAGATACAACTGCATTTAACTACAATGCTTTAGCAAATACAGATAATGGAAGTTGTATAGCAATTGCATTTGGTTGTATAGATGCAACTGCATTTAACTATAATGCTTTAGCAAATACTGATGATGGTTCTTGTACTGCTACTGTTTATGGCTGTATAGATGCAACTGCATTTAACTATAATGCTTTAGCAAATACTGATGATGGTTCTTGTACTGCTACTGTTTATGGCTGTATAGATGCAACTGCATTTAACTATAATGCTTTAGCAAATACTGATGATGGTTCTTGTATTGCAACTGTTTATGGCTGTTTAGATGCAACTGCATTTAACTATAATGCTTTAGCAAATACTGATGATGGTTCTTGTATTGCAATTGTTTATGGCTGTATAGATGCAACTGCATTTAACTATGATGCTTCCGCTAATACAGATGACAATACTTGTACTTATGATGTATTCGGCTGTACAGATTCAACAGCTTTAAATTTTGATCCTCTTGCAAATACTGATGACGGTTCTTGTATCTTAGTAGTATTAGGATGTACTGATAGCACTGCTGCTAATTTCAACCCACTTGCTAATACGGATGATGGAAGCTGTAGTGTATGTGCTGATAATTATGTAAATATTCAAATTATTACTGCCAATTATGGATCTGAGGTTGCTTGGGAACTTGTAGATGATGCCGGAGGTATTGTCGCTTCAGGAGGTTGTCAATCATTCCCTGGAACCTGTTACAACAGTAATACAACTTATGATAATTGGCTATGTATTCCAACAGCCTGTTACAGTCTTAATTTATATGATATGTTTGGAGATGGCTGGGCTGGTGGAACTTATGCTATTTATGATGCAAATGGTACTACTTATGCTTATGGTACTTTAAGTACTGGTTATTCCAGTACAATAACTGATATAGGAATTCCATTCTGTTCTGTTTTAGGATGTACTGATCCTACTGCAACAAATTATAATGCTTTAGCCAATACTGATGATGGTAGTTGTTATACCATACAATGTGTAGAGGTATTACCTTATAGTGATGATCTTGAACTAGGATCTTCAAATAACCGTATTACCTTAACTAGTGGAAATAATGCTTCATCTTCTGTTAATGGCTATGCAGCAAATGTTGGTAATTATGGGTGGCATGGTGAGGCTATCAATGTTTGGAGTGGAGGTACGCCAAGTTCGGGGCAAAATGCATTTAATACAAAACCGGATAACATTGCTACTCTGAATATTTGTGTTGATCTTGATGCGATAGTATATAATCCTTCTGATGTTTATCATTTAAAATTTGATTTGAAACAAGAATATTCTTATAACGCTAACTATTCATGGTTTAGAGTTCAGGCTGATAATGCAGCAATATCAGATAATAATGGAAATACTTATTTCCAGCCAAATACTCCTACTTCTGATTCTTGGCAAGAAATCACATATGATGTAACATCATATGTATCTATGGGTGTTTTTGATTTTGATTTCCAAACCTGTAATAAATATTCGTATGGATCTTTCAATAATGGAGATAATGGCTATGTAGATAATATTTTGATATACAAAGTTATTTATGGATGTACGGATAACACAATGTATAATTATTACACTTTGGCAAATACGGATGATGGAAGTTGTATTTCATTTGTGTACGGATGTATGGATTCTAGTGCGTGTAATTATGATATTTTAGCTAACTCAGATGATAATAGTTGTGCTTATCCTACTACAAGTGCAGCTAGCGTTACAACATGTGATAGTTCCTATACTTGGAATGGAACAACTTATACCCAGAGTGGGACTTATTCTTATAATGGTAACCCAAGTAATTATTCTTTAGATGTCTTAGGAAATGGAAGGGTTGAAGTACCTAATCTTACTTATCTTTCATATGAATTTACTATTTCTGGAAGTTTTAAGCAAAGTGCTTATGGAGGGCCAGTTTTAACACGATATGATGGATATAGCACAGGAGGTTCCGAATGGAGTATTATAATAGCTACCACTAATAGTACTGTAACTTGTTTGGTAAATGGTCCTGAAGGAAATCGGCAAATCACTGGTTATAAATCTGTAGATGATGGTAATTGGCATCACTTTGATATAACCTATCTACATGATGTTAATAATCCATCTAGCAATAATTTTTCATTATATATAGATGATGTTTTAGAAAGCACAACAAACAATACTGCTGGTCCTTTATTTAATAATTTAAATAATACAGATTTTGTTACTCATTTAGGAGGTTTAGGTGGAGCAAGTTATGATGGTAATTTAGATAATATACGTATTTGGGATAGAGTTCTCTCTCAACAAGAAATACAAGATTATACAAGCTGTCCTCCAACAGGTAGTGAGGCAGGTTTATTAGCTTACTGGAACTTTGAGGATAATTCTAATCCAAATGTTGCTTTGGACGTTTCTGGAAACGGACATAATGGAACAATTGTTGGTTTAGCAAGTTATAGTGCTGATCCTGCCGTATCTTCTTGTATGTTAATAAATCAAAATGGTTGTGATAGTACTGAAATACTGAACCTTACATTAGCTATTTGTGGATGTACAGACTCAACATCCCTCAATTATAACTCAAATGCAACGTTAGATGATGGTAGTTGTACTAATTGTTATGCAGTTGCTGATATTGGAGCAGATACCATTGTAGCTTGTGATAGTACGATCATTAGTACAAATCCAATTACTAATAGTTCTTATATTTGGAATACATCTAACACTTCAACTTCAGTAACTCTAGCTATCGGTGATACTTATCAAGGCGGTATTGTCTTTTACTTGGATGGAAATGGTGGAGGTTTAATTGCTGCCCCTTCAGATCAATCTACTGGTGCTGAATGGGGATGTTATGGGACTGCAATTTCAGGAGCGGACGGAACAGCAATTGGAACAGGTGCTCAGAACACGATTGATATTGAAGCAGGATGTACAACAACAGGCATAGCTACAGATATTTGTGCTAATCTAACTATTGGTGGATACAGTGATTGGTTCCTACCTTCAAAAGATGAGTTAAATCAAATGTATTTGCAAAAGGGAGTTATTGGCGGTTTTGCTAATGATTGGTATTGGAGTTCAACGGAGCTCAATGGCTACAATGCGTGGGAGCAAAATTTCTACAATAATGCCAAATACTTCAGCCCTAAGGTCTACTCAAACTATGTGCGTGCGATTCGGACTTTCTCTATTCCAATTAATTCAGACACAACAAATTCAGTTATGGTTTCAACTTCTGGCTGGAATTATGTAACAGTAACCGATTCTTTAGGATGCACTGCTACAGATTCAGTATATATTAATATTCAGAATTGCATATATGGCTGTACAGATCCTTCAGCAACAAACTATGATGCTACAGCTACTGTTGATGATGGCAGTTGTACTTTCTGTTATGCAACAGCTGATATTGGAACTGATAGTATAACCGCTTGTGATAGTACACTCATTAGTACTAATCCAATTATTAATGGTTCTTACTCTTGGAATACATCTAATGTGTCAACTTCAGTAACTCCAGCTATTGGAGATTTCCATCAGGGAGGTGTAGTGTTTTGGATAGATCCTAATGACAATACGCAAGGATTAGTTTGTGATATTTACGAGTTAAATACTGGAGGTATTGCTGAGTGGGGATGTTTAGGAATCAATATCTCAGGAGCTAATCAATTAGCTATTGGTACTGGTGAGCAGAATACGATTGATATTGTCAATGCAAATTGTCAGCCATCATTAAACACTAATACAATAGCTGCAGAACTTTGTTACAATTCAATAAATGGAGGTTATTCTGATTGGTATTTAGCGAGTCTAGATGAGATGTTATCAATAATGGCAATTGCAAATAGTGTTATTCATCCAACATCTCTTATCTATGGAGGAGACCCTATAAGCAATTTAGACTATTGGACTTCTTCAGAGGATGGTGTGAATTCTGCTTATTTAGTTAATTCTGCCGGAGCTTCTGGATATTTTGATAAATCACTCTCTTATCCAAATGTAAGAGCAGTCCGAAATTTTTCATCACCTATTGTTTTAACAAATTCAGTAATGGTTTTAACTTCAGGTTGGAATTATGTAACCGTAACCGATTCTTTAGGGTGCACAGCTACTGATTCAGTATATGTTAATATTCAGAATTGCATTTATGGCTGTACAGATCCTTCAGCAACAAACTATGATGCTTCAGCAACTACTGATGATGGTTCATGTACTTATTCAATTTCAGGTTGTACAGATCCTACAGCAACTAACTATGATGCTTCAGCTACTAGTGATGATGGTTCATGTACTTATGTTATAGCTTGTACTAAGCCAGTTCCGACTGGGTTGTATATAGATGGTATTATACAGGTTCGTGCTATGATTCATTGGGATAATATGAGTGATGCGAATTGCATGGTTCTTAAGTATTAT
>Ga0308024_1000322_pt1 | contig 19927 bp, 18 predicted proteins | sample Neamet420_FD_201295 | JGI IMG/M metagenome (GOLD analysis project Ga0308024, IMG submission 201295) | Marine microbial communities from water near the shore, Antarctic Ocean - #420 | ecosystem: Environmental > Aquatic > Marine > Unclassified | place: Southern Ocean | collected 2014-10-03
AAGATTTTATGGGCAACTATGTCTCAAAGGTTACTGACGTATTTGCTGAATTTGAAGGAAAGTTTTTAGTGCGAAGCCCCATTGCTAGTCATCATGAAGGGCGCCAGTTTGACGTTCATGTGATTGCAGAATTCCCAAGCGTAGAAAAAGCAACCCAAGCACTTGAAAGCACCGGTTACAAAGCGATAAAGCCCCATAGAGTAAACAACAGCGACGTAGAATACGGCTCGTTTATGTTAGTGCCAGGCCTGGAATAAACACATTAATGTTACGACACTACATTCGGGGTGTTGGAATAGGTGTTAACGGCAGCTAATGACCTGATCGTGTGTGGGTTGTTTAGCCCTAGCGTAGATCTCGATAATTTTGCCATAGTAAGACTATGGCGATTAACCTTATCCCTATCAATCCTAGAGAAGGAAAAGTTAGGCTGCCAAGTGAAGAGAGCAGAAAAAGGGCTTCGATGTCGCCCCAAAAGAGGCCAAAAAGCACGATTAATACAATAGCATTAGCGAACCTAAAGTATAGGTTTTTATAAAATGAGTATAAATAAATTACACTGCCAAAAAATGCTAAAGCTAGTCTAATTTGAATCATCGAGTGTGCAGTATCTGCACCGATTAAACGCTCCTGGTAAATGGTCACAAGATGATATTCTGGGTAGTAAGTGACGACCACAGCCCTTATTGCGAAGATCAACACGATGAGAAGGCACCGAATAAGGATTCTTGGCCGAATTGCTTCCAAATGTACCTCAGGGACCTTATCGTGCGGGAATAGCGCACTCATCTCTTCGTCCGACAGTCGGGGGCCATCTGTCATAACAAACTCTCCAACATATGTCCTTTGGAAGTCATGCTCCAACCCAGCTGGGCAGTTACATTGAGTTGCTTAAATAGGAAAATTAAACCAATCTCCACATCAAAATACACAATATATAGGAATTATTCCTAAAATTATACTGTATGAGGATGATTGAAAGGTTCTTAGGCTGAGTTGATTTGCAACCGGTATCAAATCCTTTGCCAGGGGATCAGTTGATTACTTGCGGCACGGTTTCCCCAAGGCATGATATGGGTGGTATTGACAGGGCAGTAGGAGCAACTGGGTTATTGCAGTTTGTTGCTAGAAATTGTCATGGCTATACTTGACCTTAAATTGTATTAAAGTGAATAGAAAAGACACAGCAAGGCTGCCTCAACAGATCATTTATAACAAAGTAAGGTGTCTTTAACGTCATCTTCACAGATATAAATTATAGGGGAGTGCATGGTATCTCCAAAGTGACACTAAATCGTCCATGCCTCAAAGCGATATCAAGAACAATAGAGGCCTGCCCACACAATTGCTTAACCAGCCATAAACCCAAACCGGTGCCCCGAGCCACAGATTTGCCCTCCGCTCGCCAATATTTTTCCGTCACTTTTGAGAAGTCATAGTCGAGGTTCACTGACACTGTATTTTGCACCCGCAAGTAACACGTCTTCTCTAGACGATACACCAGCACTTTCACATGCCCATCTGAGCTATGTTTAACTGCATTACTAAGTACGTTTTTAATTATAGTTTGTATTAAAAAAGGGTCAGACATCACCTGGCAATTACCCTTGGTTTGTAAACTTAAAGTTGCTAAACCTGGCTGTTGTCGCCAGTTATCGTGAACAACGTCAATGACAGACACTTGCTCAGCTGAAGAATGAACTTGTTCAAGCTTGTGCATTACCTCTATTTGTTCCAACACATGGCTGATGTGGTCAATTTGCGCATCTGCTTCAGGTTTTTTAGCCCACCTATACAAAATGAACTTAAGACTAGTTAACGGCGTTTTTATTTCATGGAACAGCATAGCAAATAAAGTAACTTGCTCTTCATACTGCTTGCTTAACTGACCATTTATCGCGACCAGAGACCTACTTTTCAACAGATTATTAGCATTTTTTCGGCGGTACATGATAAACAAAATGAATATAAAGTAGAGATTAAACAAGACACTAGCCGTCAGAGGAAGGTAACGCATTGTAGCTGTAGATCCATACCCTAAAGCAAAAACAGCTCCAGAGATGCCAGTTAACAGCAATAAGACCAAAGGCACGCGGATTTTTTTAAGCACAAAAGTAGAGGTGTGGTCTTTGCCTTGTACAAACGGTACAACGGCCGCCATGAACACAAACGTTAAGCCTAAAGAGAGCACATTTAACGAAAATGCTATTCTTTCGTCGAAAAGCGCATAGATAAGGAAGCTAATCGGTCCAAGCACAATCGAGAGCATTATTATGCGCAAGAGAAAATTAGGTTTCATTAGCATGCGTAATATAGAGTAAAGGTATAATTTACTAGCAGTACCAGCCCATATAGCGCCCCAACTGAACAAAGCATCATTGAGGCCTAAATACCTGGTGTCAATCATCACCAGTACGTTGCTAGAGGCTACTGTCACTGCCATCCAAGTAACAAGATATGCAGCAAACCATATGCTTACGTTAGACTGCACCGACCACCAAATAAAACCGTCTATGGCGACTGCGACAAGAAGAAATATACAAAAAGAAACTACAATTATAAGAGGAGTGAGAATGTTAAAAAATAGCTCATCTTCTGCATGTAGTGTAACTGTCGCATTAAGATTAGACGTTGAAGAAACAACTACCTGGGCACTAACGGCTTGTACTGGAACATTAAATACAAATTGGGAGAAGTCACGAACATAAGACAAAGCTGGATCGCCATATTTATCTCCTTTTATAGTTTCACCTATCACAGCACCATCACTATCAATAAAGGTAACCACAACTTTGTCTAAAAAAGTAGGCGATACTGTAAGGTGATTCACTGACTTAGTGACACCGGACAAAGGTAACTGGAAGTGTAAATACTTATCGCTGAAGCCTATGACGGGGTGGCTGCCAACTTGCCAGATTTGTTCATTAAGGTCTAGTTTTTCACTAGAGGATAATGTCCAAATCACTGTACTTAGCTCACGATCTTCCGATAAATATTGATTACCAAATATTAAGGCCATTAAGGCCAAAAATGACGCTATTAGAAACTTATAGTTCCACATCCAGCGATATTTCCTTGATTTTAAAAGCGAATATTAAAAGGGGCTTAGCCCTAACGAAGATCTCGATAATTTTGCCACAGCAAGACCACAGCAATGAACCTAACGGCAATCAATCCTAGAGATGGCAATGTTAGATTGCCAAATGAAGAGAGTAGAAGAAGGGCTTCGATGTCGCTCCAAATGAGACCAAAAAGTACAATTAGCACGATGACATTAGCGTACCTAAAGTATAAGTTTTTATAAAACGAGTATAAATAAATTATACAGCCGAAAAATGCCAAAATTAGTCTAATTTGAGTCATAGACTGTGCCGCATCTGCACCGAGTAACCGCTCATTATAAATGGTCACAAGATGAAATTCTGGGTAGTACGTGACGACTACAGCCCTCACTGCAAAGATCAGCACTATAAGAAGGCACCGAGTAAGAATTCTTGGCCGAATTTTTTCCAGCTGAGTTTGGAGAACCCTGTTGTGCGGAAATAGAGCTTTCATCTCCTCTTCCGTCACGCGAATGTCACCTTTCATAACAAACCCTCAAAATTATCTCCCTACAATGGTCATAACAACTTATCAGCTATACTGCTCAGTATGGACGCAGCAGCATTCTCGGTTCAGGCACGAATTCTGTGTTCATTTTAGGCAGAGTCGTGTTTAACAATAAATGATTTAAGGCTGCCACAGTGCACCATACACTGTGGATAGCTATAGCGCTCTTCTAACTCAAATGTTTCTAGGTAATCACCATTAACATCACTAAACCAGTGATCATCATTGTTTGTTATATGGTGCATTGCCACAACTTTAGGAACCTCAGACCGGCTGACGCTTACGGATAAACATGTATAAGCACGTTCTATATTCTCTGTCTTGTCTTTTAAAGTCCAGCCATCACCCGTATAGTTTTGTTTAATACTGGCAAATATAGTTGTTTCAAAATAAGCTCCCCGATTACTAGTCTTGATCAATCTTGGGTCAGAGTACTTAAGTTTACTGCCTAAAAATTCTTTCAGAATATATTGGACTTCATAATAGTCATCATATTTCTCACGCCTGATGAAAGCACGACTTGACAGTTCTAAGACCAAAGGCCTGCGACTTTCCCTCACATCCTCGCTCACAAAATTGTAACAACTTCTTGCAAACGCCATTTTCTCACTGCTCGATAATTTAATATCAGCAACCACCAGAGTGCTAAATGAAGAGAAAATAATTGATGCAATAAGCAACGGTTTCATGAAAGATCTCGCTATACCACCGCCAAACTAAGGAACAGTTATTATTAGCAGCTCAAAACCTGACCAGAGGGTCAACTTCAATGTAAATATAGTATCAGGTAGGGTATAGCGAATTCTTGCAGTTTGTTGCAAGAATTTTCATGGTTATATTTAACCTGAATTTTTATTAGAACGAGCAGAAAAAAAGCGGTAAGACCGCCCACAATAGATCATTTATAAGAAATTACAGTGCTTTCAATGTCACCTTTCCAAGTAAGTAGTAGCCCACTTTTTGTTTGTTTTTAATGTGTATTTCAACATATTCTGTGAAAGGAGTTAATTTCTTCCTTAGTCGGCTCACAAGCACTTCTAGGCCAGCTTTGCTGATGTCATCTTGAGTCAAGTCTAGGCTTTCCATCAAGTGATAATATTCAATGACTTCGCCACCGGCCAAGGACAGCTCCCGCAATATCACCACTTCTGAATAAGTCAGATTAACTTGAACCGCGTCAATGGCCAAGGTTGATGTTTTCAGATACAGAATAGCAGCTTGCTGCTCCTGCGGTTTGGTAAACAAGCCCTGTAAACAAGCTAATAGGGCGGCTGGTTCAAAGGGCTTTGGCAAATACATCATAGCCCCCGCTCGATAGCCCTTATGGCGCATCGCATCACTGCTATTCACACTCATCATTATGATGCGCACACTAGGGATTGCATCACTATACCGCTGCGCGAGAGTCAAGCCATCCTCTCCTGGTAGCTGAACGTCCATCAGCAACACATCAGGTAATTGCGATGAAATAGCTTCCGCCAAACCGGTCCCTTCATAAAACCAGCTGGCTTGATAGCCTTCTTCTTGGAGCAAAGATAGTATGTTTTGTCCCAGGAACGCGTCATCTTCACAGATATAAATTATAGGGGAGTGCATGGTATCTCCAAAGTCACACTAAAGCGTCCATGCCTCAAAGCGATATCAAGAACAATAGAGGACTGCTCACACAACTGTTTCACTAGCCATAAACCCAAGCCTGTACCACGCACAACAGCCCCTCCCGCTCTCCAATATTTTTCCGTCACTTTTGAGAAATCATGACCTAGACTCACAGACATTTCATTTTGTACCCGCAGGTAACAGGTATTCTCTGATCTGTACACCAGCACTTTCACGCGCCCATCGGGGCTATATTTAACCGCATTATCAAGGATGTTTTTAATAACAGTTTGTAGTAAAAAATGGTTAGCCATCACACGGGCATCACCCTTGGTTTGTATCTGAAAATTTGCTGAATCTGGCTGTCGCCGCCAGTTGTCGTTGGTAATATCAATTACCGATACGTACTCCGTTGAATGATCAGCCTGCTCAAGCTCAAGCTTATGCATCACTTCAACCTGCTTCAATACATGGCTGATATGATTAATTTGTGCGTCCGCTTCAGGTTTTTTAGTCCACCTATACAGAATGAATTTAAGGTTTGTTAACGGTGTTTTAATTTCATGAAACAGCATAGCGAACAAAGTGGCTTGCTCATGATGCTGTTTATTTAGCTGGCTATTTACTGCGACCAAAGCCTGCCTTTTCAACAGACTAGTGGCGTTTTTTCGGCGTTCAATAGCAAACCATATTAATAAAAAGTAGATGATAAACCCGACTGTGCTTGTTACAGGCAGGTAATGCAGTGAATAGGCATACCCTTGGCCTATAGCAGACGCAGAGGATCCGAGCACTGTTAATAGAAGCAAAATCATCGGCACACGAATTTTGCCAAGAATGAAATTGGAGATATGATCTTTGCCTTTTGTAAATGGGATAATGACCACCATTAGCACGAGCGTTATCGCTAAAAAAAATATATTTAAAATTAGGGCTAAATTTTCATCGCCTAATAAATACAACAAAAAGTTAAGAGGCCCCACCACAATCGATATAAAAATAACGCGCAATAGCAAATTTGGATTCATTAACAAACGTAACATATGGTAAAAGAATAGTTTGCTAAAATAGGCGACCCATATCACGCTCCAACTAAACAGACTATCAGAGAAACCTTGCAGCCTAGTATCAAGCACCACCAATATGTTGCTAAATCCTAGCGCAAACGCCATCCAAGTCAAAGTATAGGCAGTAAACCACTTAATTATCTTTATATTGGAACGTCCTGACCACCAAAATAAGCCGGTTACAGCAATTGTTCCAGCAAGAAAGGTAAACAATGCCCCCTGGACCACAAGGGAGAGGATCAAGCTAGTAAATAACTCATCCTCAGAAAACTGGTTCACAATCGTATTAAGATTAGACGTTGAAGCTACAACTACCTGAGCACTAACGGCCTGTGCTGGCACATTAAATATAAATTGGGAAAAATCACGAGTGTAGGATAAGGTGGGGTCGCCAAATTTATCTCCTTTTATAGCTTCATTTATCACCGCACCATCACTGTCAATAAAGGAAACAACAACTTTGTCTAAATAAGTAGGCGCTACCGTAAAGAACCGTTCTGATTCAGCCGTACCAGATAGTGGCAATTGAAAATGTAAGTACTCATCACTAAAGCCTACGTAGGCATAATTTCCAACTTTCCAAGTTTGCTCATTGAACTTAACTTCCTCGCTAGCTGATAAAGTCCAACGCGCTTTGTCTGGCTCTCCGCCTTTCGGGAAATATTGACCGTGAAACAGTAAGGCCATTAGAGCTAAAAATAGCGCTATCAGAAACTTATGGTTCCCCATATAGCAAACTTCCTTGTTTTGAAAAGTAGAGAGTAATACATAGTAACGGTGTACTTGAGTTGATGACAAGCTTTACATTAACAATTAGTTGGTGGTTTTCATGGCTCTTACTTCTTCTTTCAATAGTATTTTACTTCAATGAGTGTGATGACTGTTGAGCCGCCCTGTAGGTGCTCATGGGCCAACAAGTGGGCACAAGGAGGATCGGTATTCCTCAACCTTAGTGCTTATTTTCAGCGAGAAGTTGCTGGTGTTGAAACGGTAGACACTAACACTCCCTTGACATTGAACTGCTGCCCTGCAAGTATTTGATTTACGGTAGCGTAACACTGAATCTGGCTCTGATGGTAGGAGATGAACACCCTCCCTCACCGCCAATATTCACTGGCAATGATAAGATAAATTGTTGATATATATCGTAATAAATTCCAATCAATGGAACGGTAGACATAACTAATGACACAAATCGCCCCTAAGCATCCTGCTTACACTTACCGCTACTCAGTTGCACTAAATATGAATCACATTTTATTTTTCTGTATGTTGGTAAGTGCCCTTTTTACTTGGCAGGGTGCGTTGGCGGCAGATGCTGCGGTAAAGGCGGGGACTATTGTTGCGGACGACTCTAATGGAGTTTGGTTTGATCGGTCATTGGAAGTTCGAGGTATTCAAATCGTAGTGGCTGGAGCTGTAGGTGGTCAGAAGCCTGTGCCTAATGAGTGGGTAGAAAAAACGGCTCAGACCCTTAAATTGTTAATAGATCCTTCGGCATCCAATATTGAAAAGTCTGCACAAAAGCGCCTTGTAGCCACCTTAGAAGGGGCCCCCGGCACTTGGCACCAGGGCTATCAAACCGGTCAGCGCATCGGGTATGGCGGAGGCGATTCCTATCGTCCAAACCCATTACGTGATAATGGTGTTCGGCGTTATAAAGGGTATGAGGCCTGGTTAGATCGTACGGTTCAGAAAGATATGGTCTGGTATAAAAACGTAGATAGTTTACACACAGGTGATGATGACATAGTTGAACTGCTCGAGCATTTAATGCATACAATTCACTCATTTGGCTTGCCTGGTGCGGTTGATGGTTCCTTAGATGCGCTATCTTGGGATTCAGAGCGCAGGAGAGATTACCATAAGCAAGAACTTTGGCTGGCAATGAAAGAGGCAATTAATAATAGAGTATTCAATGTTTCTGATTATGGCAATGGTGATCCGCGAGGCCACATGAGTTTCGTAATGATGACCGAATATATGTATTTATTAAATTTCAGTATGTGGGGATTTGGTCAAGAATTTTGGGGCGACGGTGGGTCGTTGGCGCCGGAATGGTCGAACAAAGCAAGGACAGCACAGGGGGTTCGCAAGCATAATCCACTCGGCTATAGATTGTTTATGACTTATTTTAACCCTGTTTTAAGTAAACCCGATATAAAAACCCTGCGCCACATGTTCAAAAATCATGACAAAGGTGAATCGGGTTATGTGGCAGAGTAATTTTAACATCATCGGTTATCGAGAGGCGCTTGCAGGTTAATATCTTCAATAAGCAGCCTGATGCTTCTGCAAGCCTCATCCCCGTACCCAAGTTCAGCGACAGCGAAGTTAGCTACGGCTCTAACAACACCAAATGTGCGCTGTACCGAGCATATACTCAAGCCCTTCCAACACCTTTGACGCTTAAATAGAGTTCTAATGCTTGAATGAGTGTAATTACTGTTGAACTACCCTGAAGGTGTTCACGGGTCAACAAGTGAGCACCAGAAGCATCGGTATTCCTCAACCTTAGGCCATGCCAACAGTCTTCCAAGCGCACAGATAACAACCTAGACGAATGCACAGCATGTCTACGATTAGTTGTACGTAAAGATTGAATTACACGGGGCTTACTGTAGTAACTTTTTAGATCTGTAGGAATAGCACGAGAAAAGTAATAGATATTACCCTTCAAGTAAGTGTAAGCGGGGTGCTTAGGGGCGATTAGTGTCATCAGTTATGTCTACCGGTCCATTGATTGGAGTGAATTACGGTAGATATATCAACAACTTATCTGGACATTGCCAGTGAATATTGGCGGTGAGGGAGGGATTCGAACCCTCGGTACCACACGTACACCATAACATATTGATTATTATGGATATTTACTCGAGCTCTTAAAGTATACTGTACCAGACCCCTGTACCAGAAGATAGAAAAAACAGTGGTAGGCATATGCCTCTGGATTACAACCCAACTCGGTTTGAAACCATATGAACACTGTCGCTAGCAGTCCTTGTAATCACTATTTAAGCAGCAATTAGACATTTCCTGTGCTTTGGCAATTTGGGCGTTAGTTATTCCTGGCATGACTATCTCTTTACGTTTGGAAGCAGCACTATCTGAGTTTGCGTAGCACTTAACGTCATTGGTGTATCTAGGAAAGAGGTACTCTTCTCTACTTCTCTATTTTGGAGGTGCAGTGCTGTCACGAATGACCAGAGACACTGGCAGTATTACGTTGTGGTCGTGGCTATGCCCATCCGGGGATTCAATTCGCTCCATCAGCATGGATGCAGCGGTCTCACCGAGTAAGAGCCGGTCTTGGCGTATGGACGTGAGTGGTGGAATGAATTGTTCCGCAAAATCAATGTCATCAAAGCCCATCACAGAGACATCGTAGGGTACCTTTAAACCGTGGCGGGACAATTCAGCAATGAATCCCATCGCTAATTGATCCGATGCACAAAACACAGCAGTTGGGCGGTCATCTAATGCGATCCAAACCTTTGCTGCTGCGCAACCGGCGGCCAGTGAAAAATTTCCAATGATGATCCATTCAAGTTTCAACTCGAGTTTAAGAGCTCCTATTTCAGCAACAAACGAATCTCTGCGGGTATGTGCAATGACATTGCCTTCGGGGCCAGTTACATGGGCAATTTTACGATGGCCGAGGCTGTATAGGTGATTGACAGCTTCGCGTGCACCGTTGCCGTTTTCGCTGCGCACAGATGGGAAGTCTGTACCCTCAACCCATTCACAGGCGAACAGGATAAGCTTGGTCTTTGGGGTCATTTTCAATGACTCGACCACATCAGCATCTAATCCGCCATCAAGGATGATCATTCCGTCAGCACGGGCATCATCAAGGTAATCAATTAATCGTTCACCGCTGCCGTGCACCTGTTTAGTGCTGGCGATCAACATGGAATACCCCTTGCTTGAAAGGTGCCGAGAAATGCCTTCGAGGATGCTTGAAAAGAATGGGTTAGCCAAGTCTGGCAGCAAAACTAATACCGAATGCGCACGCTGTGTACGCAGGTTTCTTGCAGCCCGATTGATACGATAGCCAGTCAATCTTACTGCCTCAGAAACCCGAACCTTGGTTGATTCGGATACGATATCTGGGTTAGACAAGGTGCGCGAGACTGTCGCCGTGGAGACTCCTGCAACACGTGCAACATCTTGAATTGTGGAAGTTTTCAGTGTCGTGACGCCTTAGATTGAATTTATCTTATTGTAATCGTTTACATAAACACTTGACAAGCTTAGTTGCGTTAAAGTCTAATGTAATCGATTGCAGGAAATGGCAATCATAAAATAATTGGTGGAAAGCCACATTTTCTGGAGTAAAAAACATGTCTAAAATATTGAAGTCGCTGCTAGTAAGTAGTGCGCTTGTAGCAGCGCCTGCGTCGCAGGCGATTGAATTAGAAGTTACTCATTGGTGGACATCTGGCGGTGAAGCTGCTGCTGTGTCTAAGTTTGCTGATGCATGGAATGCCACAGGTAATTCATGGCTCGATGGTGCAATTGCTGGCTCAGGTGGCACAGCGCGCCCAATCATTATATCGCGTATTCTTGGTGGTGACCCTATGGCAGCGACACAGCTGAACCATGGCCGTCAAGCTGAGGAGCTGATTGAAGCTGGGTTGCTGCTGGATTTGAGCGACGTTGCAGAAGCTGGCGGCTGGGCAGACATCGTTAACCCGTCTGCGTTATTGGATTCCTGCACATTGGACGGTAAAATTTATTGCGTCCCTGTTAACATTCACTCTGCACAGTGGTTGTGGTTATCCCACGCTGCATATGAAAATGCAGGACTTGACGTCCCAAATGATTGGAATGAATTTGTAGCATCTGCAGGTAAACTGCAAGCAGCTGGGACATTGCCACTAGCAATGGGTCAGCAGGGTTGGCAACAAAATTTGGCGTTTGGCGCAATCACAATTGCGGTTGCTGGTACAGAAGCTTGGCGCGAAGTGACAGTCAACAAGAATGCTGAGGTTGCAGCTGGCCCAGAATACGCAGCTGTATTCGAAGCAATGGTGAATGCACGTGAACTTGCATCTGAGTCCAACGTTCAAGACTGGAACCAAGCGACTAACATGGTGATCACTGGCACTGCTGGTGCACAGCTGATGGGTGACTGGGCTCAGGGTGAGTTTGCTGTTGCAGGTCAGGTTGAAGGAGTTGATTATTCATGCTTACCCGGTTTAGGTCTGAATGATATTTTGGACACAGGTGGTGATGCGTTCTACTTCCCAGTTAACGACGATCCAGCAATTACAGCTGCCCAAAAAGAACTGGCCGCGCTGCTAATTTCTCCTGAAGTTCAGGTATCGTTCAACCTTGCCAAAGGCTCATTACCTGTGCGTGGTGACATCGATATGTCGTCTGCAAACGGGTGTATGCAAAAGGGTCTGAAAATCTTAGCTAGCGGTGGTATTCTGCCATCAGGCGATATGTCCTTGTCTGCTGACACGCAGACACAGATTGAAGATTTGATGGCGCAGTTCTGGTCGGGCGATATGTCTGCTGCCGACGCGCAGGATGACTACGCTGAGTTAATTGCAAAAGCTGACTAAGTAGCTCTCTGGCCCAGTGGCGTGGCTGCTGGGTCAGCCCTATTCCCCAACTTTATATTTGGAGCCGACACGATGACCGTGATCTCGGACCCCCATGTCCAACCTACCAAACGGCCTCGTCGTTTGTTTAAGAACTTGATGGCTAAGCTTGCTTCGATCCCAATGATCTTAACAGCACTTGTTGTCTTTGTGGGAGGCACAGCCTGGACGGTTGTCTACTCCTTTACTGGTTCGCGGATGTTGCCCAAGACCAACTGGGTTGGGCTTGATCAATACGAGCGTCTTTGGAATTCTGACCGCTGGATAATTTCAATTACTAACCTTGGAATTTATGGCTCGTGTTCCTTGGTGCTAACTTTGGTGATTGGCTTCAGTCTTGCAGCCTGTCTCGATCGAAAAATTCGATTCGAGAGTGCCTTCCGCTCCATTTTTCTGTATCCCTTCGCACTTTCGTTCGTGGTCACTGGCTTAGCCTGGCAGTGGATTTTGAACCCTGACTTTGGCGTCCAAAGTATCGTGCGTGGGTGGGGTTGGGAAAGCTTTGTGTTCAACCCACTTCACGACGCCAACACCGTTATTTATGGTCTTTTAATTGCAGGTCTCTGGCAAGGGACAGGTCTAATTATGTGTATCATGTTGGCTGGCCTTCGTGGCATTGACGAAGACATTTGGAAAGCAACACGTGTTGACGGCATTGGCACAATAAAAACCTATATCGTGGTTATTATACCGATGATGCGACCCGTGTTCATCACCTCACTTGTGCTGATCGCATCGGGTATCATTAAGCTTTACGATTTAGTCGTTGCACAAACGGGTGGTGGCCCTGGCCTTGCGTCGGAAGTGCCCGCCAAATATGTTATTGAGTACATGTTCCGCGCCCAGAACTTGGGTCAAGGCTTCGCAGCCTCTACTATGATGTTGTGCTCTGTTGTGGTCATTCTGATCCCATGGGCCTACTTAGAATTTGGAGGCCGTAAACGTGGCTAATATAACAACAGGTCTTTCTGATGGCCCTCGTGGCCCAAAGCCTAAAAAGGCCTTTTCACGTGCCAATATTATCCTTTATGGCACTTTAATCATGGTTTCTATGTATTACCTTTTACCGCTCTATGTGATGATTATGACTTCCCTAAAAGGCATGCCAGAAATCCGCATGGGCAATGTGTTTGGGCCTCCCATGGAAATCACCTTCGAGCCTTGGGTTAAGGCGTGGTCAGAGGCTTGCACAGGGATCAATTGTGACGGATTATCACGTGGATTTGGTAATTCTGTACGCATACTGATCCCATCCGTTCTGCTGTCGATCAGCATTGCGTCAGTCAATGGTTACGCACTATCGAATTGGAAATTCAAAGGCTCTGAAGTCTTCTTTACCATTCTCATCATTGGTGCATTTATCCCGTATCAAACAATGCTTTATCCGATCGTGATATTGCTTCGGGAACTTGGGTTGATGGGTTCTATTGGTGGCCTGGTACTCGTACATACAATTTTTGGTATGCCGATACTAACGTTGCTGTTTCGCAACTATTTTGCCTCCATACCTCAAGAGTTGTTTAGTGCAGCGAGAGTGGATGGTGCAGGATTCTGGCAGATCTATTTTCAAATCATGTTGCCTATGGCTCTCCCAATTTTCGTGGTTGCGATCATTTTACAGGTCACAGGCATTTGGAATGACTTCCTCTTTGGGGTGATCTATACCAAACCGGCGACGTATCCAATGACAGTGCAGCTCAATAACATCGTGAACTCGGTCCAAGGCATCAAAGAATACAACGTCAATATGGCAGCGACTCTCCTGACTGGTTTGGTTCCTCTCATTATTTATTTTGCCTCTGGCAAACTCTTTGTCCGCGGCATTGCCGCTGGCGCAGTCAAAGGCTAAATTACCCATGAAAAATTCTGTAGAAATAAAAAATCTAGATCTAAATTTTGGTGCTGTGAAAGTTCTTAAACAACTCAACCTAAACATAGTAGAAGGCGAATTTATTGTCCTCTTGGGCTCGTCAGGATGTGGTAAATCTACACTCCTGAACTGTATTGCTGGGCTTTTGGATGTGACAGACGGTCAGATAATTATCAAAGGCCAAAACGTCACATGGGCGGAACCGTCTGATCGCGGCATCGGCATGGTGTTCCAATCATACGCTCTATACCCGCAGATGACTGTGCGTGGGAACCTGAGCTTTGGACTCAAGAATGCCAAGATCCCAAAGCCTGAGATCGCCAAACGGGTAGCGTGGGCCGCCGAAGTCTTGCAGATCGAACAGCTTCTAGATCGAAAGCCTAGGGCATTGTCAGGTGGGCAGCGCCAACGAGTGGCTATTGGCCGTGCGTTGGTGCGCGACGTGGATGTGTTCTTGTTTGATGAACCACTGTCCAATCTCGATGCAAAATTACGTACCGACCTGCGGGTTGAATTGAAACGACTTCACCAGAAACTTAAGAATACAATGATCTACGTGACCCACGATCAGGTTGAAGCAATGACGCTGGCCGACCGAATTTCAATCATGAAGGACGGCTTGATCGAACAGTTGGACACGCCCGAAGTCATTTACGCGAAACCATGCAACAAATACGTTGCAGACTTTATCGGTTCCCCAGCAATGAACCTCTTCACAGGTCAGATGAGTGGTACAAAATTCTCTTGCGACGGGTTCGTGGTCGATGTCACGGGCTACGAATTTGATACTGATGGCGAGCGTGATGGCCCAGCATGGCTTGGTATCCGGCCTGAACATATCCTTACTGGTGATGCTGCGCACGGTGCGTCCTATAGTGGCACCGCCGAGATTGATATTGTCGAACCTATGGGCTCTGACACCTTGGTTTGGGTTAACTTTGCTGGTCAGTCTGTGCGCGTGCGCACTGAGGGCCTAGCTGGCCTGAAACCTGGTGATACCCTCAAAATCGGTTTTGATGCGGCGCGGATGCACCTATTCGATGTGGAATCTGAAATTCGTCTCTAATCTAACTGGAAAGAAAAATCATGACTGTATCAATTCAACTTTATTCGATGCGTGGCTATGGGGATCAAATCGCCTTACTGGATAAATTATCTGCTATTGGGATTACGCAGATCGAAGGTTATGGTGGGGTTTATGGTGATCCTAAGGCCTACCGTGCAGCGATGGATGCCAGTGGAATTTCTATGCCCTCGGGGCATATGGGATTGAATGACATCGAGGACAACTTTGACACCACGCTGAACATCGCTACAACCTTGGGAATCGTTTGTATTTTTGCGCCTTACCTAGAGGAACAGGACCGTCCTGACAATACTACTGGGTATACTAAGTTGGCACATCGTTTAAATGCAGCAGCAAAACGATACGCTGAACATGGAATCTCATTTGGCTGGCACAACCACGATTTTGAATTTGTCACCCTCGCCGATGGAGGGGTTCCGATGGACATCCTGTTAGAGGAAGCCCCTGATATTACATGGGAGGCTGATTTGGCGTGGATTGTGCGAGGCAAGAGTGATCCTTTCGACTATATCCAACGCTATGGCAGTCGATTGCGTGCAATTCACGTGAAAGACATCGCCAAAGACGGCACCCATTTGGACGAGGATGGCTGGTCTGATCTTGGCGCAGGGGTCTTAGATTGGACAGCACTTTTGCAGGCCTGTCGCACTCAATCCTCGGGCCTAATCTATGCACTGGAGCATGACAAACCTAGCGATCCAGTCGGCTATGCTACCCGCTCGGCTGCGGCCTTTCAGAATTTGTGGGAGAACACACATGACTAAACCACTGGGTGTTGGTATTATTGGGTGTGGGAATATTTCGGCAGCGTATTTACAGTTGGCACCGATGTTCAAAGGGTACGAAATTCTTTCTGTGGCGGACATCAACATGGAGAATGCGACCGCGCGGGCCAAGGAATTTGGCGTGCGGGCTGAGACAGTGGAGGAGCTGCTGTCGGCAAATGATGTTGATCTAGTGATCAATCTGACGATCCCTGCGGCGCACGTAGAAGTCTCCCGTGCAATTCTGGAGGCGGGCAAGCACGTCTATTCCGAAAAGCCGTTTGTCCTCAGCCTCGCCGAAGCGCAAGAATTAGGTGCGGTTGCGCAGGCCAACAATGTGCGGATCGGATCGTCACCTGATACGTTCATGGGGGCGAGCCACCAGCTTGCGCGCAACCTGGTTGATAGCGGCGCGATTGGTGCTGTCACCTCGGGTACTGCCGTGGTGATGTCGTCAGGGATGGAAGACTGGCATCCTAACCCTGACTTTTTCTTCCTAAATGGAGGTGGCCCGATCCTTGATCTTGGCCCGTATTACATCTGTAATCTAGTGCAGATTCTTGGGCCTGTGAAAAAGGTTACAAGCTTTACAGGTTCGGCGAGCGCGACACGCACCATTGCCAATGGCCCGCGCAACGGCGAGATAATTCCTGTTGAAACACCGACCACCATTCATGCACTGCTATCCTTTGAAAACGGTGCAATTATCACATTGCTTGCCAGTTGGGATGTTTGGGCCAGTACTCACCCCATTATGGAACTCTATGGTACTGAAGGAACGATGAATGTGCCCGACCCAAACTTCTTTGGTGGGATCGTGACGGTAACCGAACGAGCAGGTGATCTGGTCGAAAAAACATGGGATCACCCCTTTGCCATCCCAAATTTTGAAGAAACCCAAGCGAATTACCGTGGAGCTGGTTTGGCTGACATGGCGCTATCAGTCAGCGCGAATACCCCCCATCGTTGCAATGAGGCCTTTGCAACCCACGTTGTCGAAGTGATGACGGCTGTTTTGGAAGCTGGCGAAACCGGTGAAGTAATGACAATGACAACAACCTGCGAGCGCCCCGATGTTTTGGGCCCAGATCAAGCACGAGCTTTGCTAGTGTGATCAATATAGACGGAAAATAAAATGACCAATTTAATTAAAGGACCCGCATTATTTTTGGCCCAGTTTGTCAGTGATGAAGCACCTTTTAATTCCCTGCCTACCATTGTGAAATGGGCGGCGGATCTGGGGTATAAGGGTGTACAAATCCCAACGTGGGATGCCCGTATTTTTAACCTGGACAAAGCGGCCAGTAGCCAAAACTACTGTGATGAAATATCAGCAATATGCGCTTCACATGGAGTAACAATCACCGAGCTTTCTGTGCATTTGCAAAGCCAATTAGTGGCTGTTCACCCAGCCTACGACACTGCATTTGACGCATTTGCGCCCACACATGTGCATGGAAAACCTGATGAACGTCAGGCTTGGGCAGTGGATCAAGTAATCAAAGCTGCCCAAGCATCACAAAACTTTGGGCTTACAGGAGCCGTGGGCTTCACTGGGTCCTTGGCCTTCCCATATATGTACCCTTGGCCACAGCGGCCTGCCGGATTGGTTGAAGAAGCGTTCAGCGAACTGGCGCGTCGGTGGAAGCCAATTTTGGATATTTATGACGAGGCGGGTGTTGATTTAGCTTTCGAAATACACCCTGGCGAGGATGTTTTTGATGGCACAACGTTTGACCGCTTTCTCGATGCACTCGACAATCATCCGCGTTGCAAGATTCTCTATGATCCGTCGCACTTTTTGTTGCAGCAGATGGATTACCTAGCCTTCATCGACATTTATCATGAGCGAATTAGCGCCTTTCATGTCAAGGATGCTGAATTTAATCCAACAGGCCGACAAGGTGTTTATTCTGGCTATTCAGATTGGACTGATCGAGCGGCTCGCTTTCGATCGCTTGGCGATGGGCAAGTGGATTTTATTAGTATTTTTTCAAAGCTTGCTCAGTATGGGTTTCAAGGATGGGCTGTGCTGGAATGGGAATGTTATTTGAAGCATCCTGAACAAGGTGCTGCAGAAGGTGTGCCATTCATAATTGATCATATTATTCGTCCTACGGATAAGGCTTTTGATGATTTTGCAGGTGGGGCAACAGACAAAGCAGCGCTGCGCAAAATGATGGGTTTCTAACATGACTCCTCTTAAGCTGGGTATGGTAGGCGGTGGCCAAGGTGCGTTTATTGGTGGTGTGCATCGTATGGCTGCAAGGCTTGATGGGTGTTATGAACTTGTTGCAGGGTCTTTTGCATCAGATTCTGTGCGTGCTCATGCTTTTGCTGATGAGCTAGGTATCGATGCGGATCGATCCTATGATGATTACACTCAGATGGCGAAGGCGGAATCAGCCCGACCAGATGGTATCGGCGTGGTGTCTATCGTTACACCAAACCATCTGCACGGTCCCATAGCTGAGGCGTTCTTGGCCCAAAATATTCATGTCATCTGCGACAAGCCAATGACAGCCACAATGGCTCAGGCGGAAAGCCTTATGGCTGCGGCTGCGGCGTCCAATGCATCGTTCTTTTTGACCCATAACTACACCGCTTACCCGATGATTCGCCAAGCTCAGCAAATGGTGACCGAGGGTGTGCTGGGCGACATCCAGATCGTTGAAGCCAACTACTTACAGGACTGGCTCAGTGAAGTTCCTAAAGCTAATAATAAGCAGGCCGCGTGGCGAACCGACCCGATCAAATCTGGAGGTGGTGCGATTGGGGATATTGGTACACACGCCTATAACCTCGTGTGTTTTGTGACAGGTCTTCGTACACAGAAGCTCAACGCGACCTTGCACAGTCACGTTGCAGGGCGCGCTGTAGACGATGATGCCCGCGTTACGTTGCACTTCCATGGTGGCGCTCGTGGCCATATCTGGGCAAGCCAAGTAGCTGTTGGGAACGAAAACAACCTTACCTTGGCTATTTATGGTACTAAAGGTTCAATTAGGTGGTCTCAAGAGAACCCTAACAACCTTTGGTTCAGTAAATTGGGTGCAGCACCACAAATGTTTACACGTGGTGGTGGTTCTGCATACCCTTCAGCTGCCGCAGTTACCCGCATTCCGGCAGGGCATCCAGAGGGCTACTTGGAGGCTTTTGCGACGCTCTATCGAGAGGTGGCAGAAGTAATTACGACGAATGGAAAAACTACCCACCAAAGTGTGGTTATTGGTATCGAACAAGGGTTTGACGGTGTGCGATTTGTTGATGCTTGTCAGCGATCGTCAAAAGCACGCGCAGCATGGGTTACTCTATAGTAGTTTTGGTAAGTGCAAAATAAGCACCTATTTCTACAACGCCGATGTTGAACAACAATTCAATGATGCACAAGCTGCGAACCGTGTGATCATGAACAACAGGCTCGCCGGCAATTCTGACGATACAATCTCTCAAATTAAATCGGAAGGAATAGCACGAGAAAAGTAATAGTAACCACCTTTCAAGTAAGTGTAAGCTGGATGCTTAGGGGTGCTTTGTGTCTTCATAAATGTCTACCGTCACAGTTGGATTAGTGAGATTACATAGACATTTCAATGAGTTACCTGAGGATTCTCAGGGGATAATGGCGGTGAGGGAGGGATTCGAACCCTCGGTACCTTGCGGTACACACACTTTCCAGGCGTGCTCCTTCGGCCACTCGGACACCTCACCATTTGAAGGCGCAGATTCTATGCTTTTGTTAGAAATAGTGTTAATATTCAATCAGTTAGAATCTTATCAATCTGATATAAAATCAGCATGTCCAAGGAATAAATCAGTTTCAAGTTATACACTCGAAGCTAAAGTGTATCACACCGATGTTACACAGTGACAAGGCCTTTGCTCAACACTGATTATCAGCACTAAGCTCTAACCTTTTCAGGCATGTGTTTTATTGTCATGAGGAACTAGTACGCTAGAGCCAACATGTAGGGATTTTTTCGGCAAATGTGCTGTAATATTCATGGGTTTATTCATAGAGCAGAGACAAAGTACAACCTTCCCTCTTGTACCATGTCCAATATTAGCGCACTAAGAGCAGCTGATGATTACAAGAGAACACTTGCCAAGGTGATCAATAAGGGTCCTGATGGCACTGCTTTCAAACAAGCTTATGATAACTGCACTTGGTTTACTTTAAGGCAACCTGAGATCAATGGCATCAATGAGCTGAGCCTCTAGTCATGGACGCTAGCACTTGATCCTTTAAGACCAGACGATGATAAACCGCTGCGCCAATATGCATCACCAGAAAAGCCATCATCATGCTTATCAATGTT
>Ga0308024_1000335_pt1 | contig 19603 bp, 29 predicted proteins | sample Neamet420_FD_201295 | JGI IMG/M metagenome (GOLD analysis project Ga0308024, IMG submission 201295) | Marine microbial communities from water near the shore, Antarctic Ocean - #420 | ecosystem: Environmental > Aquatic > Marine > Unclassified | place: Southern Ocean | collected 2014-10-03
AAGTTGGCATTAGGGTTACTGGAGGTTTTAATATCCGGATAACGAACAAAGAAACGAGCAAAGTTGCAAAGGTAATAATAACAAAAAAAGCCTCTGAGAATAGTAAATACTTTTTACATCAATTAACATCAGCAGTAAACAGAACCAAATGAAAATCAACCAATCAATATGGGATGCACTGAATATAGATATTGAAAAATATACTAATGCAGATCCAAACATAACTGACATATCAATCAACTACCAAATAAAAAAACCGATAGGTACTAGAAATTTTTTAAAATTAAACATAACAACAGACAAATGACAGACTCAGAAAGAATAAAACAACTAGAAGGTCAATTACACGATGCAAGAACACTAACTTATATAGGACAAACACAGTCTTTATATTTTATAGATGGCGAATTACATATAGAATTTGATGATGATAGATGTTTAGTAATGGACACAGAGCAACTTTTTAAGGACTTACCATATATTATAACTAAAGTATGTGAGCAGCAGAAAGAAACGCAAGATATGCATCTTAAAATGATTAAGGATTCAATAGAAACATTATGATACTATTAGTAGATGCTGACAGCTTAATCTTCGCCAGCTGTTATAGAAAGAGAGAGAACATTGAAGACGATAAATACTACACAGATATTGCTGACGCAAGAAATAAATTTGACCAACAGTATATGAAAATAGTAAATGATTTAGAAGACATATATAATATAGAGAAGGTGCTTTGTTTTAGTGGATCAAAAGGAAACTTTAGAAAACTGATCACAACTGATTATAAAGCTAACAGAAAAAAACAAGAGTTACCTCTACTATTAAACGAGATGCACGAATTTGTAAAAGAACAATACGATTCAATCTGGGGATATGGAATTGAAACAGATGATATGGTTGCACGCTATTGGTATAATATAAGTCAAGACATCGGAAGAGATGAGGTTATGATTGTTTCAATAGATAAAGACTATAAACAATTTCCGTGTCTAATGTACAATTATCATTATAAACACAAAGAGGTTTTAGATATTTCAGAAGATGAGGCAATGTATAATTTCTACGAACAAATGATAGTTGGCGACACAGCTGATAATGTAAATTATATAAAAAGAAAGGGCGTTAAATTTGCTCAAAAATATTTAGCTGATTGTGATACTAAATATCAATATACAAAAAAGATGTACGAATTATTTAAAATACACTACAAAGGAAAAGCAAAACAAAAATATGCAGAATGCTACCACCTTTTAAAACTAAGAACAAACTAATATGAGAAATCCAACACCAACAGAAATAGGTCAAAAGATCATAGATGTATCAGGAGTTAATATCTATGAAAATAATAGGAAAAGAGACAACGTAGAATATAGAGGTTTGCTTTGTTATCTGCTAAGAACTAAACTAAATATGAGATGGACAAATATTGCATTGTTCATTCAAAGGAAAGGAAAAAGATTTGATCACGCTTCCGCTATTCATTCAGTTAAAATGTATCCAGTATATAAAAACTACAATGAGCAGTTAGAAGAAATTGAAAACATATTCACTTTCAAAGGCAAATTAAACTACGACGAAATTGATAACATAAATTATATAGAAAATAAGTATCTTAACTTAGAAGAAAAATATAAGGTGTTATTGAAACAGTTAGAAAATCCTTTAGTAAAATTAGTACACGATGTATCTAATGACAAATTAGAGCAAGCAGAAAAGAGTATTACAATAATGAAAAGAGAGTGGGTTTAAAAACTAACGATAATTAAAAACAAAATATTATGAATAAAAAACAGATAGAATTTAGAGACCCAGTAGTTGAAAGAGTAGTAGACAAATTTATTTCACGTTCTGATTTAGGATTCAAGAAGTATAAAGTAACATTAGAAGAGGACCCATCAAATGTAGTAGAGTGGTTAAATCATTTGCAGGAGGAATTAATGGATGCCATTTTATACCTACAAAAAACAAAAGAGACTTATGGGAAATAATATATTTGAACACCAATATAAAGCAATGTTAATGCGTACCTTAATAGATGGTGAATTAACAGATAACAGAACAGGAGTTAAAACATATAAAACATTTAATAACTCACTAAACATTAATCTAAAATACGGATTCCCCATTATTACAGGAAAAAAGATATTTTTTGAGAAAGCTTTAGCAGAATTCAGATGGATATACGAAGGACGAACAGATTTAAAATACCTAAACGATAATGGAATTACTTGGTGGAATGACTTTGCAGTTAATAATAAGTTAGGAAAGGTTTATGGGTATCAAATAAAGAAGTTTAACGGCATCTTTGATCAAATAGATTATGTAATACAGGAAATTAAAAACAACTCTCGTAGGGCTATAATAACTTTATGGAACCCTACAGATTTAAAGCAGCAAGCATTACCCTGTTGTTACACACAATTTAATTTTGTAAGAATAAATGACAAGTTAAATATGACAATGCATTTTAGAAGCTCTGATATGTTTTTAGGATTACCTTATGATATAATAGTAGGAGCATTATTTTTAATAGAAATAGCTAAAGAATGTAATTTAGAACCATCTATGTTAGGATTGAATTTAGCAGATGCACATATTTATGAAACGCACGGCGAACAAATAAGAGAATACAATAATTTACCAGTCTACACGTTACCAGAATTAAAAGGAAGCTACGAAGATTATAGTTTACCAGATTACAAATCAAATAAATATATAAAAGCGGATCTAATATTATGATGTATTACATCTATCATATAATAGGAATTAAGGTTGGATGCACCAGAGACTTAAAAAGAAGAGTAGAACAAGAACAAGGATATAAAAAATATTCCATTCTATTTAAAAGCGATGATATAAGCAGAGCCTCCAAGGCAGAAAGATACTACCAAAAATTACTATCATATAAAATAGACCCAGATTCATACGAAGAATTAATTAATAAAAAACAATATAACACTATGCTACTTAACAAAACTTCACACACTACAACATTCAAAGTTTCAAAAGAAAAACTAACAAAACAATTTATGTTAGATCTAATAGTCATAAACGACGTAAATGGAACAGACATTATTATAAATGAAGAGCTGGCAAATTGGATGCTAAAAAACTTAAAACAATCTCAATTTAGTAATGAGATGTTCTTATACAACCAATCATTAGTTAATGCTTATGAATTCCTAATAGAAAATACAAAACTAAAAAATGAAAACAATTTTGATAACATAAGAAATTGGGCAGAAGAAAGAGGATTGTATAAAGAAGGAGACAGCAAAACACAATACATAAAATTACAAGAAGAAGCAGGAGAGTTAGCAAGAGCAATACTTAAAAAAGATAAGGAAGAGGTAATAGACGCTATAGGAGACATCGTCGTAGTATTAACTAATCTAGCACACTTAGAAGGTCTTAAGATAGAAGACTGCATAACAGCAGCTTATAACGTTATTAAGAAGAGACAAGGCAGTATGGTTAATGGTACATTTGTAAAAAATTAAAATAAAGGTTCCCCAAAAAGAGGTACATTGGTTTGTTGACTCAATGGGATTAATCTTTTAAAAGTCTATGAGTGTAACCTCCCAAATTACAACTTTGCTGTAAAGACTGAAAGCAGAAAAACAGCCTTATGATATTGAAACATTGTAAGGCAACTAAGGTAAGAAATAAATAAACCTAATTAAAACGTTATATAATTGAATAAACAATAACATTTCGAAATGGATAAAAGAAAAAATAACGGAGGTTCACGCGAAGGAGCAGGTCGTCCAAAGAAAGCTGATGAATTAAAGCTGATAGAAAAACTAGACAACTTAATTGATAACGATGAAGTAATAAGGACCCTAGGGGAACAAATAATGAAAGGGGATAGTAGAGCAATGACATTGTACTTTGGCTACAGATACGGTAAGCCTAAGGAGTCTGTGGACATAACCTCAACAGAAGGATTTAATATAAACTTTAAAGACCTTATTAAATTTAAGTGATTGAAGTAAACCCAAAGTATTCACCCTTAATGGATTCTGACTCTAGATACTTTATTGTAACTGGAGGACGTGGATCGGGAAAATCTTATTCTATAAATCTGCTGCTGGTTTTACTTACTTATGAGTCAGGCCACACCATTCTATTTACTAGATTTACTTTGGCTTCTGCTTACGTCTCAATCATTCCAGAATTTATAGATAAAATAGAATCACTAAATGTACAAGACCATTTCCATATAACAAAAGATGAAATCATAAATAAGCTCTCTGGGAGCAAGATAATCTTTAAAGGTATTAAGACGTCGTCAGGTGATCAAACAGCTAACCTGAAGTCTTTAACTAATGTTACAACGTGGGTGATGGACGAAGCTGAAGAGCTTGTAGATGAAGATAGATTTGATAAGATAGATTTATCAGTTAGAAACCAGAAGCAACAGAACAGGGTCATAATGATTTTGAATCCTGTCACAAAAGAACATTGGATATATTCCAGATTCTTCGAAGACAAAGGAGTGATGGAATCCAGCAACACAACAAAAGGAAATACAACATACATTCACACAACATACCTAGATAATTTAGAAAACCTTTCTGAGAGTTACCTGGATCAAATAGAGAATATAAAAACTAGAAGACCAGATAAATACAAACACCAAATGCTAGGTGGTTGGTTATCTAAAGCAGAAGGAGTTATATTTTCTAACTGGAGATTAGGCACATTCAGAAAAGTAGGTGTTTCTGTCTTTGGTCAAGATTATGGATTTGCTGCGGATGCTTCTACCTTAGTGGAAACCAATATAGATACAACAAACAAGATCATCTATTTAAAGGAATGCTTTTATTTAAAGGGGTTAACTACCTCTGAGATTGCATTGCTTAACTTAAAACACGCTCAAACCAATCTAATAGTGGGGGATTCAGCGGAACCTCGGCTTATAACGGAATTAAAATCTAAAGGTTGTAACTTAGTCAAAGCTATTAAGGGACCAGGTTCGATAACTTACGGAATTTCATTACTACAAGACTATGATCTGATAGTAGAAGAGAACAGTATCAATCTGATCAAAGAACTAAACAACTATTCTTGGCTAGAAAAGAAGTCAAAGACACCTCAAGATAATTGGAATCATATTATAGATGCAATACGATATGCTATTTCGTACCAATTACAGTACCCAAACAAAGGCAATTACTATATTTCTTAAAATAAATTAAAAATAAGTTACCAAATGTTTTGTTTATAAGTAAATAAGTTATATCTTTGAATATCAATAATAACTAAAACAAACAAAATGGGAAATTTACAGATAATTAAAGAGTACAGAAGCAAGTTAGAAAATGGTTACACACAAAGCAGAGTGTTTAGTGAGATCAACGAAATAACAAAAAGTGATAAAAGAACTGAAATGTTAATGAATCATTTAGTAGGATAATGTATTATAAATAAAAACAGAACATTATGGAAACATTAGTAATAGTAGTTGCAGCAGTATTAGTTGTATTAGTAATAATTAGAAACCTAACCAAAGGAGATACTCCTTTCGAATAAACAGAACATTATGAAAGCAATAAAAAGATTTATCAAAGCGAGATTAGTAAAAGCTAACATAAAGCCAGTTAGAACAATAGTATTACCAACTGGAATTGTTTGTGAGCATTATAAGAACGGAAACATTAAAACATACTAATATGGAATGGTACGACAATTTAAACCCAATAGATCAAGAAGATAGTGAATGTGCAGAGTGTGGAAAACCAATCCACAGTGATCGAGAATACTGTTCAGGAAGTTGTTTCGAATCAAGTATGAGATAACAAAAACCTCTTTTAAATAATACAATTAAAGCATCTAGAAATAGGCGCTTTTTTTTTGTACCTTTACTATTGCAAAAACTAACTTTAAATACGTTATATAATTATGAAACTAAATATCAACATTCCTACCTCTTTAAAAGACATTACATTAAGGCAATATAAAAGGTTCTTAAAAATTCAAGAAGGAACAGATGATGTACGATTCTTAAATGCTAAGATGATTGAGATCTTCTGCGGTATTAAATTAGAACAGGTTATGAATTTAAAAGTAACTGATACAAATGAAATTGTAGAAATGGTTGCTAAATTGTTTGATGAAAAACCAAAGCTAGTCACCAGTTTTAAACTTGGTAAAATAGAGTATGGCTTTCACCCTCAATTAGATGATTTAACTTTAGGAGAATATATTGACCTTGATACATTTATTGGTGACTGGGATAATATGGAAAAAGCTATGAATGTTTTATACAGACCTATCTTAGTAAAGTTAAAAAAGAAGTATAGCATAGAAGAATACAGGGTTGATACGGATGAAGCTGTTTTAGATATGCCTATGGATGCGGTGATGTCGTCAATTTTTTTTTTGTGGAATTTAGGACTGGACTTATCGCAAACTATGATGAATTGTTTGGACAATCCGGAGATGGAAACGGAAGCCTTGACAGCGTTTCTCAATTCTCAGCAAAATGGGGATGGTACCAAAGCATCTTTTCAGGACTCGCTCAAGGAGATATTAGACGACTTGAAGATATCACTAAATTAAACGTACATAAATGCTTATATGCATTATCATATATGAAAGAGAAAGCAGAAATAGAAGCAAAACAAATTAAAAAGAATTTTAAATAATGGCAAATCAAGGTGTAAGAGGTTTTTACAGATTAACCGAAGCAATCAAAACTGAATTGCTAGAAGATAAGAATATTAATACAGTTACGACTGGGGATATTACGGAAGTAAATCTAAATAAACAGGACATTTTCCCGCTTGGACATATCATAATTAACAATGTAATAGATGATGAACAGGTATTAAGATTTAATATTAGTATTCTTGCTTGTGATATTGTAGACCAATCAAAGGATTTAACGGTAGATAGATTTACAGGTAACAACAATGTTCAGGATATTCTAAACACTCAACTAGCAGTCTTAAATAGGCTTATACAACGATTAAGAATGGGGCAACTTCACACAGATATGTATCAACTTGAAGGGAGTCCAAATATAACACCGTTTTATGACAGGTTTGAAAACCAGTTAGCGGGTTGGACTGCTACTTTAGATGTTGTAATCTATAATGATATTTATATTTGCTAAATGAAATACGAGGAATTACAAAAGGTAATAGATAAATATGCTAAATATGTAGTTCAGCAGTCCAAGTCTAATTTGACAAAGGATAAAAAAGGTGGTGGACCATTGTATGATTCTATTTCGTATGAAGTGGATATTGAACAAAACATATTTCTACTAGACTTCTTAATGGAAACATATGGTCAGTTTGTTGATGAAGGTGTTCAGGGAGCAAATCCTAGTTTAGTAAAAGGTGGTTATCAGAAAGCACCAATGAGTAAGTTTAAATACACAACTAAAATGCCTCCGATGCAAATGTTGGCAGATTGGGCAAAGAAGAAAAATATAAGGTTTAGAGATTCAGAAGGTAAATATAAAAAAGGTAGTAATATAAGTATGGGGTTTGCTTTACAGAGAAGCATATTTGCGCAAGGTTTAAAAGGAAATGAGTTCTTTACTAAACCATTTAATAAAGGACTTCTTGATTTACCTGATGAATTATTAGAAGCGTTTGCATTAGACATTGACAATCAAATAATATTAGGCTCAAAATAAATAATATGAATTGGAATTTAGAAATAGCTTTTCATTTCCCTCACGATAGACTTGCAGTTGGTTGGGAGTTTATGGGTAAAGATGAACAGTATAATTACAGAACAATAAATGTGTATTTGTTTATATCAACATTTACATTAAACTTTTAAAATATGGCATATTTAGCATTACGAAACCCACAATACAAATGGATTACAATACCTTCATCAGGTGTTTTATCTACTACTTGTACTATTACAATAAATGGAACATTAGCTTACACCTTGAATAAGAATGTAACAGCATCAACAACTATACATTTTGAAATAGCAGAACTTTCAAGGGACTTTTTAACTATTGCCTACGATGGTTCATATAATGCTCAATCTATTGATATTGTTGTTTCATTACAAAACTATTCAGGTTCTAATGGAACAGGAAGTGCGGTTGGCTCACCTTCTAATTCAACGGATAAAGGAATTGAAGCATACGGAACATTCACAGAAGCTGTTAGTCCACAACTACCATTCAGTAATAGACAATTACCAACGTGGTTAATAGCAGGAGAACCGACAGGTATAACAGATATATTTGAGATATTCATTCCTGAGAATACAAGCGGTTATATTAATCATATGAATGCAGCAGAAACAATTATCCGTTCAAATTACTCAGCAACAGATACACAGATTACTGGTTCAGGTTTACCCACTTTAAATATAACAAGAATCCCCTGTACAAAATATGGGACTGGAACAAGGGTTGTATTCTTAAATAAATTTGGAGTACAACAAGACCTTTTCTTCTTTTTAAAAGATGTTAAGAATTTAAGCAGAACCTCAACTAGCTATAATTCAAATACGCTTGTATCGCCGTATGACGAAAGACCTTACTATTCTCAACAAGATGCAGCAACAAAGGTGTTTAACACTCAAGCTAAACAAACCCATTCCTTAAGTTCAGGGTTCTATCCTGAATTTGCAGTAGAATACTTTGAACAGTTATTATTAAGTGAATATGTTTGGATGGTAATACCTGCAAGAGAACATACCGGAAGTGATTTTATACCTGTAACTGTTAAGTCATCAAAAATGGTTATTAAGAAATCTGTAAATGATAGACTGATTGAATATACTATTGAGTTTGAAGATGCTTTTAACTACATAAATAACATACGATAATATAGAATTAACATAAATGCAAAAACTACAACTATACATAGAAGGTGTTCAGGTGGAACTGTTTAAAGATGAAAATGTAACTATTACAGATACACTTAAAAACACGAAACAAGTTGATGCTATATTTACCGAATATTCTAGGACATTTAGTTTACCTGCTTCAAAAACAAATAACAAGATATTTAAGCACTACTACAATGATGACATAGTAAATGGGTTTGATGCAAGAATTAGAATACCATCTAATATTGAATTAAATGATTTACCTTTTAAAGATGGGTATATAAAGCTAGAAGGAGTTGATTTAAGAAACAATGTAGCCTATACATATAAGATTACATTCTTTGGAAATACTATTTCTTTAAAGAACGCTATTGGTGATGACCTGATATCTGACCTATCTTGGTTGAATAACTTTAATAATAAGCAAAGTGGAGTTCCTTTAATTTATAATTCAACAGATGTAAAAGATTACCTAACAACTTCACACGATAAAACAGTTGATGGGGTTTCCTATGTTAACCCACTACAAGTTCCTTTAGTTACACACACCCAAAGATTGTATTATAACTCAGCAGAAAGTCTATTAGATACTGGGAATTTATATGTACACCCTGAAGTAACAGACCCCTATGGAGTTAAATGGAACGAATTAAAGTTTGCCATAAAATTACCTATTATTATAAAGGCTATTGAAGAAAATTATGACATACAATTTAGTACTGACTTTTTTAATACTTCAAATTTAGCTTGGGATGATTTATATATGTGGCTGCATAGAGTAAAAGGGCAACCAACAAATGGTGGTCAAGTTGTTTCATCTACTGCACCTGTTATTGGGTGGGCAGATTCTTCTGTTCCTTTATTTAGCAGTATGACTAATAATTCACTTTGGATTTTAAACAGCACAGCGAATACAGTAACATTAACATTCACTCCTTCAACTGCTGATTTAGGTGATAATTATAGTTATACAGTTTTTGATAATAATACTATTTACCAAACAGTAAGTAATGTACAAGGTGTTTCGGCTATTGTTGTACCTATGAATACAGGTATATCAAGCAATTTTACAGTTGAAGTTACTTCATCAGTAGAAATAGATTTTGATTCTGTTACTTGGACAATAGTAAATACAACCATTGGAACTACAACATATATTAATACTAACTTTATTAAGACAGATGTTTTTGGGTTAGTTATTACTCAGCAAGTTCCTAAAATGAAAGTAATGGATTTTTTAACATCAATATTCAAGATGTTTAATTTAGTTGCTTATGTAGATAATGGAATTATAATTGTAAAAACCTATGATGATTTCTATGGTACTTATGTAAATTATGATATTACAAAATACTTAGATGTCAGTAAAAGTCAATCAAATGTAGCATTACCTTTTAGGGAAATAATATTTGCATACTCAGGTTTAAAAACATACCTAGCACAATCACATAATCAAATAACAAACGAGAATTGGGGAACAATAAAATACAACCAAGAAAGTACGGTTGAGTTTTCAGGAAACATCTATAATTATACAACACCTTTTGAGCATATGAAGTTTGAAAGATTGGTTGATATAGATTCACCAACACCACCAACAAACATTCAATGGGGGTATTGTGTAGATGATAACCAAGAAAGTTTTATTGGTGAGCCGATTATCTTTTATATGAATAGAAAAGCATATTCACCTGCTGACCCTATCGCTATTTCATTTGTTGATTCGGTAACTCCTGAGAATGTAGCATTATCTAATGTTGCTATAAATAATTATTTTGCTCCTTGTAACTCTAATATGAATGTTTCAGTATTTGCTAATCAGTCATCTATTAACTTCGCTGCTGAAGCTGATGAATGGACTGGAGATACAAACTTAAATACTTTGTTTCAAGATTATCACAGTAGTTATATTACAAGTGTTTTCAATACAAAGAATAGGATAACAAAAGCAACTGCTTTTTTACCTTTAAAAATACTATTAAATTATACGTTAAATGATAGGTTTATAATTACAGGAACAAGCTATAAAATAAATTCAATAACAACTAATTTTGGAACTGGAAAATCTAACTTAGAATTACTAAATGACTTATGATAAAAAATATAATTGATTTACTTCAAGTGGTAAAAGGGGAAACGGAAAACATTAAGATTGCACAAGGCAAAAATGCTTTACCTAAAGATTTTAAAAATGCATTTAAGCTAATAAAAAATAATATAAAATGGCAATAGCAAAAGAATATACATTAAAACTTTCTACGGAACAGGCACAGGCTAATGTTGATGAACTAAATAAATCTTTAGAATTACAGGAGAATCTTATTGAAGATATTGAAACTGAATTAAGTCAGTATCAAAAACAATTAGAAAAGACATCTAAAAGGGATTTAGCTGCTAGAAAATCTATCAATGATAAAATAGCAGAAACTAAGAATAGATTAAACGAGGAAAAGTCAGGTTTAAAAAACGTAACTAAAGAACGTAAGAAGGCTAACGAATCGATGAAAGAAGCTGAGAAAAACGCTGCTGATTATAGTGGTGTTCTTGGTATGATAGATTCTAAAACTGGTGGACTTATTTCAGGAATGAAAGGAATGACATCTAGCGTGGGTGGAGCAACTAAAGGTTTCAACCTAATGAAGATTGCTATTATCGGAACTGGTATTGGTGCTTTGTTAATTGCAATACTAGCTGTTTCTAAGGCATTTACAAGTTCTGAGGAAGGACAAAACAAGTTTGCTAAAATAATGGGTGTAATAGGCTCGGTTGTAGGTAACCTTGTGGATATGTTAGCTAATTTAGGCGAGGGAATTATATCCGTATTTGAAAATCCTAAACAGGCTATTATTGATTTAAAGAATCTTATAGTTGAAAACATTACAAATAGAATAACTAGTTTAATTGAAACATTTGGTTTTCTTGGTAGTGCTATAAAGAAAGTATTTAGTGGTGACTTTAGCGGTGCAATGGATGATGCTAAGGCGGCAGGTAGTTCTTACATTGATACTATGACAGGAGTCAAAGACACTATAAATAAAGTAAGTGGAGCAGTAAAAGAATTGGTTACTGAAATAGTTAAGGAAGGTAAAATAGCAGGTAAAATAGCAGACCAAAGGGCCAAAGCAGATAAATTAGATAGGCAAATTACAGTTGAACGTGCAGAAGCAAATAGGAAACGTGCAGAATTACTTGAACAGGCAGTAAATAAGGAGAAGTTTTCCTTAGAACAAAGGATTCAATTCTTAAAAGATGCAGGTAAGATAGAGGACGACATAACCGCTAAAGAAGTTCAAGCAGCACAGTTAAGGTATAATGCAAAAGTAGAAGAAAATAAATTATCAAAATCAACAAAAGAAGATTTAGAAGAAGAAGCTACATTAAAAGCTAATTTAATAAACCTTGAAACTGCTAAATTAACAAAAGCAAAAGAAGTTACAGGACAAATTATAGCACTTAATGCAGAAGCAGCAGCAGCTAAAAAAGCTATTGATGACCAAGCTATATTAGATAAAGAAGCAGCAGACTTATTATTAGATGAAAAAGATAAAGCACTAAAAGAATTAAAAACATCTATTAGAGATGCTGAAGCGGTTTCAGAAGATGAGCGTAGGGCATTAGAGATTATAAAAGTAACTGAGCATTATGATAAATTAATTGCATTAGCGACTTTAAATGGATTATCTACTGTTGATTTATTAAAAGCCAAAGCTAAAGCAGTTGCGGGAATAAGTAAAGCTACTGCAAAGAATGAAATTGTATGGGCGGAATTAACACAAGATGAAAAGGTAAGAATCGTGTCTAAAGGGTTTAGTGATTTATCCCAAATTTTAGGTGAGGAAACTGCTGCGGGTAAAGCTGCTGCAATAGCATCGGCAACAATTAGCACATATCAATCTGCAATATCTTCTTATAATTCTTTAGCGGGTATTCCTGTGATTGGCCCAGCATTAGGATTTGCTGCGGCTGGTGCTGCGGTTGCTAGTGGTATTGGTACTGTAAAGAAAATAATGTCAACTAAAGTTCCAGGTGGTAGTTCAACTAGTGGTGGGATGGGTGGTTCTATTTCAGCAGTAGCAGGTTCCGCTCCAAGTATTCCTTCTGCACCCCCTGAATTTAATGTAGTAGGCGCAAGTGATACAAATCAATTAGCGGGAGCAATAGGTAATCAAGCACAAACACCAGTACAGGCGTATGTTGTTTCGAATGATGTTAGTACTGCACAAGAATTAGATAGGAACATTATTTCAGGTGCATCACTAGGGTAAATACAAATTATTAAATTAAACACGTTATATCATTATGAGAATAGTTGAATTAATACTTGATGAAGATCAAGAAGAAAGCGGAATTGAAGCTATTTCAATTGTGGAAAGTCCTGCAATAGAATCTGACTTTGTTGCTTTAAATAACCAAGAAATAAAACTCGCTGAAATAAATAAGGAAAAGAAAATATTATTAGGTGCTCTATTAATACCTAATAAACCTATTTACAGAAACGGAACTGAAGGTGAATATTATATATTCTTTTCAAAAGACACGGTAGTAAAAGCATCCCAAATGTATTTAAAAAACGGGTATCAAAACAACTCAACTTTAGAACACGAGAAAGCACTTAACGGATTAACGTTAGTGGAATCTTGGATTGTTGAAGATGAGGTACAAGACAAATCTAGGAAGTATGGTTTAAATGTACCAGTAGGAACTTGGATGGGAGCAGTTAAAGTTAATAATAACGAAATATGGGAAGAGTATGTTAAAACAAATAAAGTTAAAGGTTTTTCTATTGAGGGATATTTTGCTGACCGGATGGAACAGCCTAAGGAAGCAATCGCAGAAGAAATGTCAAAAGAAGAAAAAACCAGTAAAGAGGAAGAAGAAATCCTAAACAAGATTAAAGCAATTCTAACATCTAAATAATGCAAGGAAACAACAAAAATAAATCGACTGTTATGCCTAGCCGCACCAGTCCTAAAGGTAGTTCACGCGCTTGTTTATGTTGGGATAGCAATACTTATTCAAGATCTTGTTGTGATGGTTCTATGGGAGCCCAAGGCATTGGGGTTATTACAAGAACAGATTGAAAACTCAAATTTTAAATTAAAATCCGTTATATAAATAATATGAAATCAAATGAAATGTTAAATCAAATTAAGACACTTCTTAACATCGAGGTAAAACTTGAAGAAATGAAGTTAGAAAATGGCACGGTAGTTAGTGCTGATTCTTTTGAAACTGACAAGGAAATCTTTATTGTTACCGATGACCAAAAAGTTGCAATGCCTGTTGGAGAGTATTTACTCGAAGATGGTAGATTGTTAGTTATTGAAGAAGAGGGTAGAATAAGTAGTGTTGGAGAAGTTTCCGACGAAGTTCCTTCTGAAGAACCAAAAGAAGATGAAGAAATTACTGAAGACCTTGCAGATGAAGAAGAAGTTTCTGAAGAAGCTAAGGAAGAAGTAGTGGAAGAAGAAGAAGATATGGCAGTTGTTGAAGACTGGGAAGGAATGGAAAAAAGAATCCAAAATCTTGAAGATGCAATTGCATTTATAAAAGAAAAAGTTGGTGACAAAGAAGAAATGGGTGAAGATACCAATACTTTAAAATCACGTACTGTAAAGGAAGAATTTTCTGAAGAAGTTAAAGAACAATTATCTGAGCCTTCAGCTAAACCAATTAAACATAATCCTGAATCTGAAAGTGTACAAAAGAAGAAAATGGAATTTACAAAAAGTAAGTTCAACACAACAGCTTTAGATCGAGTATTGAATAGATTAAATAAATAAATAAAATAAATAAAATGAGTAAATTAAAAAACGTAAATTTAGCAACAGCTACTAACATCACTACTACTTACGCAGGTGAGTTTGCAGGTGAGTATATTGCAGCAGCATTATTAAGTGCATCTACTATTGATGATGGTGGTGTTACAGTAAAAGCAAACATTGCTTACAAAGAGGTTATCAAGAAATTAGCTACTGGTTCTTTAGTAACAGCAGCTGGGTGTGATTTTAATCCTAACAGTTCAGTAACTTTAACTGAAAGAATTATTGAGCCAACTGAATTACAAGTTAACCTACAGTTATGTAAGTACGATTTTGTGAACGATTGGGAAGCTCAATCTATGGGATTCGGTTTAGGTCAATCTTTACCTCCTAAATTCTCTGACTTTATTATTGCACACGTTGCAGCAGAGGTTGCTCAAAATACTGAGTTTAACATTTGGCAAGGTGATACAACAGCAGGTTCAAACAATTCTTTTGATGGATTTGAAAAACTTATTGCAGCAGCAGTAACAGCAGGTGATGTACCAGCAGCACAAGCAGTAACAGCAGTAGCAGGCGGATTAGATGCAGCAAATATTATCGCTGAATTATCTAAAGCAGTAGATGCTATTCCTGCAGCGTTATATGGAAAAGAAGATCTCTTCTTATATATTGGTTCTAAAGCAGCTAAACTATATGTTCAGGCATTAGGTGGATTTGCAGCAAACGGATTAGGTGCTAATGGTGTTCAGAATATGGGAACTCAATGGTGGAACAACGGTTCTTTAACTGTTAATGGTGTAAAAATATTTGTTGCTCCAGGAATGGCAGATGACAAAATGTATGTTGCTCAACGTTCAAACTTATACTTTGGAACTGGAATCTTAAATGACTCTAATTCTGTAAAACTTTTGGATATGGCAGATTTAGATGCTTCAAATAATGTTCGTTTAGTTATGAGGTTTACCTCAGCAGTTCAATTTGGAATCGCTGAAGACATCGTTTCTTACGCATAATTAATAATTAATCATAAATTTGGGTAAGTGGTTTATCTGCTTACCCTTTTTTTTTAAAAAACATAAAAATATGGCTTGTACATTAACCACAGGGAGAAAATTACCTTGTAAAAGTGCCTTCGGAGGAATCAAGAAGGTTTTATTTGCTGACTTTGGAACGATTGCTAGTGTAGCAGTTGATTCTTCAACTAAGGAAGCAACTATTACTAACGGTTCACCAGCACCATCTTGGTTTGAATATGATGTAAAAGGAAGTTCATCTTTGGAAACTACTGTAACAAGTAGCAGAGAGAATGGGACAACTTTTTATACTCAATCTTTAAACTTAACATTAACTTATTTAGACGCTAAAACTCAGGCTGAATTGCAAACACTTGCAGTATCTAGACCTTACGCAGTTGTAGTTGATTATTACGGAAACAGTTTCCTTTGTGGACTTGAAAACGGAATGGAATTAACTGGTGGTACAGTAGTGACTGGAGCAGCAGCAGGTGATTTAAGTGGCTTTACTTTAACATTCGAAGGAATGGAAGAAACTGCACCTTATTTCTTAGACGCAGCAGTTACAGCAGATGTAACACAAGTAGACCCTACTGCATAATCACTTATTCAGTTAGAAAATTAAGGCATCCTTTTGGGGTGCTTTTTTTTTGCTTAAACAATAATACAAATTACTTACTTTTTCGCGTTATATATATAATGATTCTACTAACAACATCTTCAACGGAACAAGCATTGTCTGTTATACCTAGAGTTTACTCAGGTGATTTTACTGTATCTGTAAGGGATGATAGTACTAATGTAACTACTTTTTATAGTGTTACAAACGCTATTCAATCGGATAATTATTTAAACTTTAATAATATTTTTAATCCTGTTTTAGTTGAAAATCATTTTTATGATATACATTTGTATGTAGATTATAATTATTGGAATACGAATTATAGCTTGTGGAATATTTATGACCAAGTTTGGAATATAGATTCAGAAGCAACGGAAGATATTTATAAGGATAGAATTTTCTGTACAAACCAAGACGTGGACCAGTTAAATAAAAATGACCATTATGATTTAAACAAAGGTCAATATACTACATACAATGGGTCTAATAATACTTATATAGTAAGATGAAAAATACAACATTAAGAAATAGCAAAGGTCAGTTTAAAAAGGCTTCAAAAGTATCGGAGTTTGGCTTTGTTAATTTAAGCACTTACACAAGTCCTGAAGTAAAAGAAGTAAATGGGGAAGACTGGATTGAATATGGAGCAGACAATAACTATTTCCAGTACCTTATTGACCGCTACAACGGTTCACCAACCAATAATGCTGCAATAAACGGTATTAGTCAAGCTATTTATGGTAAAGGACTAAATGCATCAGACAGCAATAGAAAGCCTAATGAGTATGCTCAAATGATCTCTTTATTTAGAAAAGACGTTGTTAGGAAACTATGTTATGACTTGAAGTTAATGGGTCAGTGCGCTGTTCAAATCATATATTCTAAAGATAGAAGTAGTATTGCACAGATAGAGCATATGCCTATTGAAACATTACGTGCTGAAAAGTGTAATGAAGACGGAGATGTACCTGCTTATTACTACTATAAAGACTGGGCTAACATAACAAAGAATGATATTCCATTAAGAATACCAGCATACGGTATGTCTAAGGAAAATATAGAGATATATTATATTAAACCTTACAAATCAGGGTTCTATTATTATTCTCCAGTTGATTATCAAGGTGGTTTACAGTATGCTGAACTAGAAGAAGAAGTTTCAAACTACCATTTGAACAATATTATGAACGGTTTAGCCCCTTCAATGTTGATTAATTTTAATAACGGTACTCCAAATCAAGAAGAAAGACAATTAATTGAAAATAAGATAGCTGAAAAGTTCTCAGGAAGCAGTAATGCGGGTAAATTTATACTTGCTTTTAACGACAATAAAGAAAGTCAGGCAGAAATCACACCTGTTCAATTATCAGATGCTCACAATCAATACCAATTTCTATCAGAAGAAGCTACAAAGAAGATAATGGTTTCACATAGAATTGTTTCACCTATGCTTTTAGGGATAAAAGATAGTTCAGGGTTAGGAAATAATGCAGAAGAAATTAAAACAGCTTCTTTATTGATGGACAATACCGTTATTAGACCGTTTCAGGAACTATTAATAGATTGTTTTGATAATATACTAGCTTACAATGAAATTGCTTTAAATCTATACTTTACAACTTTACAGCCTTTAGAATTTACAGAGATTGATAATAGCTTACAAGATGATGAAACTATTGAAGAAGAAACAGGGGTTGAAATGGAAAAGTTTTCTAAAGATTCTGATGCTGAATTTCTTTCTGACGAAATGGGGTCTGTTATTTTAGAAAATTTACAAGGTGTTAAAATGGATGATAGTTGGGTTCTAGTAGATGAACTTGAATTAGATGAAGATATTAGCGATGAAGACTGGGCAAATATTTGTATTCAGGAAAAGAAATCATTATTTAGAAAACTAGCTGATGAAATCACTTCAAAAGATAATGGAAGTGCATTTAGTTACTTAGATTCTAAAAACTATAAAATACGTTATAAATATTCAGTAGGTTCTAGAAAACCAATGGAAGAAGGAAATCAGTCAAGGGATTTTTGCGAAAATATGATGGGACTTTCAAAAGGTGGAACTGTTTATAGACTGGAAGATATTGATAAAGCATCAAGGGAAGGCGTAAATGATAGGTTAGGACATAATGGACAACCATATGATTTGTTTAAATTTAAAGGTGGTATTTATTGCAGACATAAATGGGTAAAAGTATTATATCGTTTAGATAGCAATACAGAACCTTCTAAGAACTTAAATAACTACAAGAAAACTAGAAGCATACCTAAAACATATAACAAGAAACCACGAGGTACAAAGGATTCAGTAATCGCACCTGTAAATATGCCTAATCAAGGAGCATATCCACAATAAAATAGGAACTATGGCAACAGTATTATTTATAAACCGAACAGATTTAGTCAGAAACTCCATCATTGATGGTAATGTTGATACGGATAAGTATATCCAATTCATTAAATTGGCTCAAGAAATTCATATCCAAAATTATTTAGGAACTAAAATGTATGATGGTTTATCTGCTGCAATTCCTGATATTGATAATCCCATTAATGCGAGATGGAAAACACTTTTAGATGACTATGTTGTTTCAATGCTTATATGGTTTACACAGGTGGACTACATTCCTTTTGCGAGTTATCAAATACGTAATGGCGGTATGTTTAAACATCGTTCAGAAAATGCAGATTCAGTTAATAAAGAAGAAGTAGATTACTTAGTTGAAAAAGCTAGAACAAATGCAGAATGGTATTCAAGAAGATTTATTGACTTTATGTCTTTTAATCAATCAACATATCCTGAATACACAACTAATATAAATGATGATATTTCACCAAGCTATGATGCAACTTTTAATGGTTGGGTATTATGATTTATAAACCAAAGGAAAAAAACATAGAAAAATTAAAAGCCTTTTTGAAGAAGGTTCAAAATAATAAAACAAAAAAATCTTAGTATGGCAACTTTATTTAATACAAAAATATCCAATACTTACGAGGGTCTAATTAAGACCATTGATAATGCGGCTATATCTGCAACCTTGAAAGAAATATCTGATGGTGCAGGAAATCAGTCTGGACTTTATATTAATTCATCAGGTGATTTAAAAGTAAGTGCCGTACTGGAATGGGGTTCTTTAAAAGATACAGGAACAGGAGTTGTTATAACTCGTTTTGTAACATCAACAGATGGTATTGAAAACTTTGACAATAACACTTCATTACCTACAAGTGCAGCGGTTAAATTATACGTAGATACTAAGTTTGCAAGTTCAGATACTTTACAAGAAGTTTTAGCTTTTGGTAATTCAACAAGCGGAAATGATATTGTAGTTTCAGCAGCAGATGATATTACGTTTGCAGATTCTAGTAAAATTATAATGGGT
>Ga0308024_1000340_pt1 | contig 19475 bp, 18 predicted proteins | sample Neamet420_FD_201295 | JGI IMG/M metagenome (GOLD analysis project Ga0308024, IMG submission 201295) | Marine microbial communities from water near the shore, Antarctic Ocean - #420 | ecosystem: Environmental > Aquatic > Marine > Unclassified | place: Southern Ocean | collected 2014-10-03
GACGGTAGCCCGGATATCTATGTGCAAGACCTCACGACTAATCAGTTAATCAGGGTTACGGATCATCCATTAATTGATACAGAGCCTAGCTGGACTGCCGATAGTAAATCTATTGTATTCATGTCAGAACGCACCGGTCAGCCGCAAATTTACCAGATCGAGCTGGGAGCCAGCTCTTTCAATGTAGAGCGCCTAACTTATGATTGTTTTCAATGCCTTAACGCCAAGTTTCTGCCAGATGGGGTGAATCTTGTGCATGTCCGTCGCGAGACGCGCCAAGACCCGAATTATCAGATTGCGGTGCTCAATATCGAAACTTTGAGAGTCATAACATTGACGAACACTTCTTTAGACGAATCACCCAGTATTGCACCGAACGGCAGCATGATAATGTATGCCACGAAATTCAATGGAAGAGGGGTGCTAGATGCCGTATCCATTGACGGGGCGGTGAGGTTCCGTTTACCATCCACGCAGGGCGATGTGCGGGAGCCAGCCTGGTCTCCGTTCCTAAATTAAGCAGTTGAATCACTAAAAGTAGCAGATTTTTTTAGATAACGATTTAAGTCTTTGGAGGACTCAAAGAGTGATAAAGGAAAGCATACAGACAATTAAAATCGGCCTTATGGCTATCTCACTATTTGCCTTGGTGGCATGTAGTTCAACCAGCGATACTGAAGAAGAGGGTGCAATGGACGGCGAAGGCTCTTCAAGCAGCGGCTCGTCGAATAATGGCTCCGCGCGCACAAACCCAGGTTCGACCTCGGGTCAGCTGACTCAAGAAGAGATTCGAGCTGAGAATGCTCTGCGTCAGACTGTATTCTACTTTGATTTCGATATCGCAGAGTTTAAGCCAGCGGACCGTGAGACTCTTTCTTTTCACGCCCGCGATCTTGCTGAAAATTCCAGTAAAAGCATTCGTCTTGAAGGCCATGGCGATGAGCGCGGTACGCGCGAATATAACCTAGCCTTGGGCGAGCGTCGTGCAAACAGCGTCCTTAACTACTTAATTGTGAATGGCGCCTCGCGTTCGCAGATTGAAGTGGTTAGCTACGGTGAAGAACAACCTGCGCAAGCTGGCCAAAGCAACAATGCTTATAGCCGTAATCGTCGCGTAGAAGTTGTTTCTCGATAAGCACTTAACTACGTGGTAGTAACAAACTATGAATCACACTCTGAAGGCTGCAACGCGTAAGCTGCATATTGTCTTTTGTGCAAGCCTGCTTAGTTCGTCCGTTGTAGCTCAAGGGGTTGGTTCAGTAGTTGAATCACAGCCTTTCACTCCCGGGCAAGCTCGTTCAGCCCCGATAGCCGGCAACAATAATGATGCAATGTCGCTCCTGCTCGATCAGATTGGTGATCTGCAGACCGAGGTTCAGTCTCTAAGAGCGATGGTTGAGGAGCAGAGCTTTGAGCTGCGAAAAATGCAGCGCGATTCTCTCGGTCGCTATACGAATGTCGATGACAGATTGAGTGGCCTCGAATCTAGTGCATCGATTGCTGCGCCCGTCGCAGTGAATAGAACTACTCCTGGCGGCAGCACAGCGGTGGCGCCGACCAGTAATACAACACCACTAATCCAAAGATCAATCTCTAATACTCGTCCAGGTTCTGTTTCTTCATCGCAGGGGCGGGCACAGTCGCAACTGTTGTCACCTGCAACTACTCTTAACGTAGCACCGGCTACGCGAAACATAGGAAGAGGTACATTAGAACCAGCGGTACTCAGCGAACAGCAGCTTTATCAGATGGCCTATGACTCGGTAATTAAGAGTAATTTCGATCTATCGATAGCAGAATTCGATCAGTACCTGAGCATCTATCCCCAAGGCCGTTTCGTCGCCAACGCGCACTATTGGAAAGGGCAGGCCTATCTCTACTTGGATCGATACAGCGAGGCGGTAGAGTCTTATGAGGTGATCGGAAATCAACATCAAGATTCGGCGAAGCTACCAGATGCTCTCTATGGGCTGGCGCTTGCTTACGAAGGCATGGGAAACATCTCTGAAGCAAGGCGGCTATTGAGTGACATAAGAAGAAGGTTTCCTAATACCGGTGTCGCTAACTTAGCGGATACCCGGCTACTATCCCTCGACTAATTAAATAATCAGATTCCAGAAAATACTCGGAAGAAGGCTATGCGCAGCGCATTTTGCGTGGCGGGATAGTCGCAGTTATTGTTTTCAAGAGACAGCACAATGAGCCCCACAAGCACTCTACGTATCACTGAGATATTTCATTCGTTGCAAGGTGAGTCGAAAACTGTGGGTATTCCGACCGTATTCGTACGCTTAACGGGCTGTCCACTTCGCTGCCAATACTGCGATACAGCTTATGCTTTCGACGGCGGCGAGGTCATGCAGTTGGATGCCATAAAAGCAGTGTTAGAAGAATACAGTTGTGAATATGTGACGGTAACAGGAGGGGAGCCTTTGGCGCAGCCAAACTGTCTGTCGCTGCTGGAGCAGTTGTGTGATGCAGGCTATAACGTCTCGCTAGAAACTAGTGGAGCAATGCCCATCGAACAAGTCGATAAAAGAGTTTCGATTGTTATGGACCTAAAGACGCCTGCATCGCAAGAGGTTGAAAAAAACCGCTATGAGAACATCGCATTCCTGAAGCCTAGCGACCAAGTAAAGTTCGTGATCTGCGATGAGAAAGACTACCTGTGGTCTAAAGCTAAGCTTGATCAATACGACCTAAGGGCTAAGGTGGATGAAATACTCTTTTCGCCTTCGTTTGAAGAGATAGAGCCGGCGCAGTTAGCTGAATGGATCTTGAGGGACAAACTAAGAATCCGCATGCAGATGCAATTACATAAACAGATATGGGGTTCGGTTGCAGGCAAGTGAGTCTCGCCGGGTACGTATGACAGCACTAAAGAGAAACAGAGCAGTAGTTTTGGTTTCGGGCGGGTTGGATTCGGCAACCTGCCTCGCCATTGCTAAAGATCGTGGTTTCGAATGTTATGCGCTCAGTTTTGACTACGGGCAGAGGGCTAGCAGTGAACTCATAGCTGCAAGGTGCGTAGCTGAGACTGGGAACGTGTTGGAGCACAAGGTCATCGAGCTAAATATGGCTGCCATTGGCGGGTCTGCGCTTACAGATACAGGCATATCGGTTCCGGAACAAGAGTCAGTGGGGATTCCTGTGACCTATGTGCCAGCTAGAAACACAGTATTCTTATCCTACGCTTTAGCCTGGGCCGAAGTACTGAATGCGGATGCGATTTTTATCGGGGTGAACGCGCTGGACTATTCGGGGTATCCCGACTGTCGGCCTGAGTACATCGAGGCATTTCAGACACTCATTAATTTGGCGACGAAAGTAGGAGTTGAAGGCGCGGTAATCAGTTTGGAAACGCCGCTGATCGATTTAACTAAAGCGGAAATTATCAAGACAGGCGCTGGCCTGTCTGTGGACTATGGCACAACCGTATCTTGTTATCAGGCGGACTCCGAAGGCAGAGCCTGTGGTCAGTGTGATAGCTGCAGATTTCGAGCTAGTGGCTTCGAAAAAGCAGAAGTAGAGGACCCGACACGCTATCAAGAGTGAGAATAGTCAATTTGAGGTTAAAAAGTGTCCGTCATGACTTGTCTTTTTTTATTATGATAGTACTATGGCGCCCTCTCATTGGGGCGTTAGCTCAGTTGGTAGAGCAGTTGGCTTTTAACCAATTGGTCGTGCGTTCAAGTCGCACACGCCCCACCAATTTCTTCTTTGTTCGTAACTCTTTGTAATACCAATCCCTGTGGCTCCTTAGAGCGTCCATTAAAGAGTTGTTCTTCCTCTTCTTCTATTAATAACTAGTACCTTTGTAGTGTCCTAGCAGCCTTAGGAGAAAACTAAGATTTTTTAGAAGACCTGTCTGCACGGTCGCTAGAAGAGGTATGCAAATTTAACAACTATCCACTGCTAATAGTGCAGCGATATCGGGCTCTTCAAGCGGCTCAAAATTAACAACCTTTCCCCGAATAGCTAAGGTACACATCCTGTCTGCAAGTTCATTTCCTTCAATACCGATGTGAGCTTTCACGTGGACTAAGTTGATGTGCGCAGCTATCTCGATGTAAACCTCTAACATCTGGGCTATGAGTTCTCGATTGGCTAAAACCTTGCCCTTGCCAAACAACCTGCCAGAGCGCTTCCAGCCTTCCCCCCAGAGTGTCATTGAATTCACTGAGTAGGTGGAGTCAGAAAGTATCTGAACTTTCTTACCTTGCTTTAGCTCCCTCTCAGCGAGCAGCATGGCTTGGTGGAGAGCATTCAGCTCTGCTGTGTTGTTAGTACCATTAGGGTCATAAAGGCCGTGATAGAGGTTTCTAAGGCTGCCGGATTCATACACCGCAACTCCAGATGCCGCCTCTCCCGGGTTAGGGTCGCAACCGCCATCAGAGAATATATGGACGTCGAAGAGCGTGTCCATGGCTATGGACGTCACTGTAGTGCTTGTGGAATTTTTTGACACCTTAGCGGGGCTTGATGAGGCCCTGGTTTGCTCGGGGGCTTTACTGAAAGCTGCTTCGGCCTCAGCCAGGGTAGGGAAGCTCTTGTGCTTGGCCCCTTTATAGCCAATAACGGACTTTTGTACTTCCGGCCAGTTATTGAATATACCTGTGTTTTTTCCCGCCCATACTACATAGAACTTTTGCTTCGCCATTACTTCGTCCACATCCGTTATAGAGTGTTGAATAGGAAATCTGCTAATGCCCTAAAATATCAGGAAAATTTTGCGCTGTTGCACGTATCGTACCATAGCAATAGAGCTACATAAGGGGCGGGGCTTTATGGGCAGGCTGGTCTGGTCCACATTAGGTCTTAAGCTAATTGCGATTTCGCGGCAAAGAGCATTCTGAACGAACAGCCCGCTTTCCTAGCCGATATTGTGAATGATGACGAGCTGGGATCAGTCCTACGCCGGTCATGGATTTTTTCGCTAAGAAACTAACCGAAAACAACTGATATTTATGACAGCTTCCAGTATAGCGTCTTGATTAACAATCAAGACGCTATACTTTGATTCTCAATACAATGTTCGCCGGACGATAAATGAATTCTTGGTTGCGGAGGATTTTTAGTAGACCTGTGTCAATGGAGGTGTCTTCACTGCGTCGGGAAAATGTAGATTCCGATAATTCGAATGGAGCCCTCGGGGAATGCAAGAATCAGTTTTATGGTATGTCAGCTATTCGAGGAACGATGCTGAAAAGTCCACACTAGGGCTTGTGCGAATTCTCAGAGCCTCGGGTAAATATAAGGTTTGGATAGACACGAACCTAGAGTCAGGCACCGAAAGTTGGAAGAAGGATATCGCAAAGACAATCGATCAATGCCCACTTTTCTTACTCGTTCTAAGTCACGACGTCCACGAATCTAAATACATCGGAGAAGAGATTGCTTATTCTGAAAGAGTTGAAAAGGATCGCTTGTACGTGAAATTCAAGGAGACTCATTTGCCGTTTAGTATATCCAACATGCAAGAACTTAGAGTCAATCTTACGTTCGAGGATAAATTTGGGGAGATGTTCGCTGCTGTTAAAGAAGAACTTGACAGACGAAAAACCCCACGAATATAGTCTTCCTCCAGACTTAGCTTGCTCATCTATTTCTTAGGAGTGGCTAGCTTTCACTAATGGTCTGCGGCAGTTATATACTCAAGCTTTAATCTATATGTTGCCAAAAAGGCACTATTTCAGAGTGCCCTATTTTCTCTCCTGCAAGAATTACACGCATCAGCACGGGAACAGTAGGCTGTGGTAAACTGCACCGTCGTTATTATTCGTAGTTGGCGGAAATGAATCAGATCATCTCAAGTGAAATCTCTGCGGAGCTATCCGCAGACACCGCGCTCGTGCGCAAGTATCTAGACCGTGCAGTACGTCCCGCTGTTCTGGATGAAGAAGCTCAGAAAGCTTATAAGGCCGATATCAAGCAACTGATGCAGCAGAAGAATGCGCGTCTGGTTGCTCACTACTATACCGATGCAGTGCTGCAAGACCTCGCTGAGGAAAGCGGTGGTTTCGTTGGCGATAGCTTAGAAATGGCGCGTTTTGGTAGAGACTGTGATGCCGAGATTCTTATTGTCGCTGGTGTAAAATTTATGGGCGAGTCTGCGAGGATTCTTAGCCCCGAAAAAACCGTTCTGATGCCAACTCTAGAAGCGACGTGTTCTCTGGATATTGGCTGCCCTGCTGATGAATTCTCCGCCTTCTGCGACCAGCATCCGGACCGCACTGTAGTTGTTTACGCAAATACTTCGGCCGCCGTGAAGGCGCGCGCTGATTGGGTAGTTACCTCTAGCATCGCTTTAGACGTTGTTGAACACTTGATGGACGAAGGTAAGAAGATAATATGGGCTCCCGATAAGCACCTTGGTTCCTATATTCAGAAGACTACCGGTGCAGATATGCTGTTGTGGGATGCCGCCTGTATCGTGCATGAGGAGTTTAAGGCGCGCGGCCTTGCCGATATGCGCAAGCTATATCCCAATGCAGCGATACTAGCGCATCCTGAATCGCCTAGCGCAATACTCGAGATAGCAGATGTGGTTGGCTCAACTACTCAGATCATCAATGCCGCGAAACTGTCTGAGAAATCAGAGATTATTGTGGCGACTGATCAGGGTATTTTTCACCGCTTGCAGCGGGTAGCACCCGAGAAGACATTTATTATCGCGCCAACAGCTGGTAGCGATGCGACCTGCCGCAGTTGTGCGCAATGTCCATGGATGGGAATGAATTCATTGGAGAGCTTGTACGGTTCTCTGCTAACGACTGGCAATGAGATACACATAGACTCAGCGCTGGCTGCTAAGGCGATGATACCGCTGCAGAGGATGTTAGATTTCGCTGCGAACAATCAGTTGAAAGTGCGTGGAAAAGCCTAGAGTTATGTGTACAGGTAAACGTAAGAGGTAGTGTTGGGCAGGAGCCTGATTTTAAAACCTCTAAAACTCAGCTTTAGACATTCTGCTGCAATTTTTCGATCTCTTGAATCTTCTGTCTTAAACGCGCTTCTTCAGCTGGTGCGATCCCGTTGTCACTCTCTATCTTCAAGGAAGCACGCAATTGCTGTCGTGCTCTCTGGTAGTCTCCTAAAAGACGAAAATATTCCGCTCGAGCCTGGTGTACCCCGCTGATATTACCAGCTTGACCCTGAGTCTCTGCGAGCTTGTACCAGAGTTGAAAGTCGTTGGGTCGGGAAATGCTATGCCGCTCCATTGCCTCGGAGGCAGCGGTATATGCGCGTGATTCTATGAGTGCGTCAACATAGGCCATCGTTAGCGCATTATTGCCCGGATTTATAGCAAGATGACGCTGCAGGAAACTAATTGCCTGTCCTGGCTCGCTCTGTTCAGTAAGAATTTCAGCCAGAGTTACTGCATAGCTAATACGGTTCGGGTCCTTCTCTAACAATGGCGCAAGAGTTGCGTTTGCTTGCGCAAACTGCTGATTCTCATAATAGGCGATAGCGAGGGCGTAGCGATTCACATCGCGTGTAAATTCACTCGTGCTGTATTCAAGAAGGCGCTCATATTCAAGCACGAGGTCAGCCTTGTTGGCCGCGTAGTGGCCGACCACTCGGGCACGAACAATTTGGTATTCGAGATTAGCGCTGTATTGCTGTCGTGGATAGCGATCCGCTCTACCACGACTTCCTGAAACGCGCGACTCCGTCAGGGGATGCGAGAGGAGGAACTCCGGCGGCTGGCGCCCAAAACGCTTGATGGCCAGCAGCCTCTCGAATAGTGTCGACATACCATCTGGGTCGAAGCCCGCGCGATACATTACATCTTGGCCGACTCGATCAGCCTCAGTTTCATTGCTTCTGCTGAAGCGCAGTTGATTCTCAAGTGAGCGCCCTTGAACTGCAGCCACGGCAGCGCTGCCGTGGCCGACATCGGAAGTGGCCATGATAATTACGCTAGCTAACAATGCCGCCATGCCGGGAATTCTTGCAGCTTTCGCCTCATCGACTCCGCGAGCAAAATGACGCTGGCTCACATGAGCGATCTCGTGGGCCATTACCGAGGCAAATTCGGCTTCGGATTGGGCATTGAGGAATAGGCCTGTATTCACGCCGATAACGCCACCGGGAGCGGCGAAGGCATTCAGCGCCTCACTGTCAATGATTATAAAGGAGAGGCGATGGTCCTGCAGCTGGCTCCTAGATGCGAGCTTATAGGTTACGTTCTCAAGGTAGGCATTCAGCAGTGGATCGGAAATTGTTGGCGCACCACGACGAATGCCGCTGAGAAACTGTTGTCCCATAGCATATTCCTGCTCAATCGAGACGGTCCCTGAGATACGGTCTCCGAGACTGGGCAGGGCGGGCTGGGCTGACAGCAAGCTAGGGACAATCGCTGAGAGCAACAACACTAGGGATTTTTTAGGGCAACTGATGTGCATAATGTCCACTAATAATACTCTAAGTCTTAGATTAACATAATTAATTCGTCGTTTTGAGTAACTTTCGGTCGATATCCAATAGCTTTTGTTGAATTCTATGACTGCTGGCCGGGAGTCTGACGCTTGCCGCTGTAAGGATCAATCGTCGGTAATGGTCGTCGCCCCTTGCAAGCACAACAACGCGACAGTGGTGCGAGTCAGGCCCGCCTAAAGGGGCTTGCAGCCAATTCTGCTTGTGCGGCATTGCCTGTCTCGACAGGTCGGCACATGCCTTCGCTAGTGCGCCTTGATAGCAGAATTGGCGGTAAGCCACAGTAGTCATAGAATTCAGCAGAGGCTCCCGGCGATATCATTCATGGTGTTTAGCCCACATAGCTTGATAAAATGCAGCGATGGAGATAAACGCCGATATAGAGATAGATCTTAGTGGCCTACAGTGCCCAATGCCGCTGTTGAAGGCAAAACTGGCTCTGAATAGCATGGATTCCACTCAGGTTCTGAAGGTGGTCGCCACCGACCCGAGCTCGGAGAAGGATTTCCATATGTTTGTCGATCAAACTGATCACCAAATTCTGGACTTTCAGAAAGACGATAGCGCCTATTTTTACTGGATTAAGAAGGGCTAGGGAATATCTGTCCACTCTGGCTGTGCCCCTTAGCGTCCGGCCTGGCGCGTAGCGCTTGCCAATGGAACAACTATTATCTGCGCACGACGCCTAATAGCAGCGCGCGGCCCGTCTTTAATAAGAACGGCTATAAACTTAATCAGAGGCTCCCGAGTCTACTGGAGATATCAGGACATGAAGAAGTTAGTTAACGATTTTCTCGATCGTTATTTTCACGACGAAGAATCTATTATTCTTATGCTGCTGCTGACGATTGGCCTCGGGGTTCTACTGCTATTCGGTGGTGTTCTGGCGCCGCTGATTACGGCAATCATTATCGCCTACCTCATGCAGGGCCTAGTCGAGATTCTGCTGCGCCGGGGCCTCTCATCGAGGATAGCCTTTATCCTCGTCTATACTGTGTTTATTGGCGTATTCCTGTCGATGTTGCTGTTTCTTCTTCCATCTGCCTGGAATCAGCTGCGGCGATTGATGAACGAGTTACCCAGCCTAATTAGCCAGTGGCAGGCATCCCTGTTATTGCTGCCCGAAAACTACCCGAATCTGGTTTCCGAGCAGCAGATTCGTGAGTTTATCAACGGTGTACAGGGTGAACTGGGAGGCTATGGCCAATCAGTGCTGGAATATTCATTGGCGAGTATCCCCAGCATCATTTCTTGGGTCGTGTTTATTGTCTTAGTTCCTATACTTGTCTATTTCGTCATGAAAGATAAGTCAGACCTAATCAACTGGGCGGGTAATTTTCTGCCGCGTAATCGTCCCTTGATGAATCGAATCTGGCTGGAGATGGATCAGCAGATTTCAAATTATATTCGTGGCAAGGTCCTCGAAATTTTTATTGTCGGCAGTGTTAGCTATCTCATGTTCGTCATACTGGGCATTAACTATGCCTTGCTGCTTTCGGTGCTAGTTGGGCTTTCGGTTATCGTTCCATATATCGGGGCGACAGTAGTCTATATCCCAGTCGCTGCAGTTGCCTATGTGCAGTGGGGAATTGGCAGCGAATTCTATACGGCTCTCGTGGCCTATGGTTTGCTGCAGTTGGTCGATGGCAATGTGTTAGTGCCAGTCATTTTCTCCGAGGCGGTTAACCTGCATCCGGTTGCGATTATTGCTGCCGTCCTTATTTTTGGAGGGATTTGGGGGCTGGCAGGTGTGTTTTTTGCTATACCACTCGCGACTCTAGTCAAGGCGATCATCAATGCCTGGCCGAATAAGGTGCAGCCGGGAGCAGAGCCCGAAGCGAAAGAAGGCGGTGCTGCATAGCGGCGCCGTGACTCCTTTGGTTGATATCCTTTCACTGTGCTAAAATTCGCAGCTTCAATTTTCTACTGGTATTACCATGCTTGATCAAATACGCGGCAGTATTGTTGCCATAGTTACGCCGATGCAGCCCGATGGATCGCTGGATATGATTGGCCTGAATACACTACTCGAATGGCATATTGCCTCGGGTACCAATGCGGTAGTTATAGTTGGCACTACTGGCGAGTCTGCCACCCTCAGTACCGATGAACACTGCGATCTGGTCGCTCATTGCGTAACAGAGGTCAATGGAAGGATTCCTGTAATAGCTGGCACCGGATCGAATAACACGGCGGAAGCGCTCTATTTCACTGAGTCGGCAAAGAAGAATGGCGCAGATGCAGCGCTACTAGTTACGCCTTATTACAATAGGCCTTCGCAGGAAGGCTTGTATCAGCACTTTAAGCTCATAGCGCAAGGCGTGGACATTCCGCAAATTCTCTACAATGTACCGGGACGCACCGCCTGCGATTTACAGTTGGCCACGGTTAAACGACTCGCCGAACTTGAGAGCATAGTGGCTATCAAAGACGCCAGCGGTGACCTGGCGCGAGGATTGGAGTTGATCGAACACTGTGGTGAGCAGCTTTCCATCTTTAGTGGAGAAGATGCGCTTAGTCTGCCCCTGATATTGGCTGGAGCCGATGGGACTATATCCGTTACGGCGAATGTGGCACCTCAATTGATGTCACAGATGTGTGCTGAAGCCTTGGCAGGCAATGAGTCGGCAGCGAGCGCTGCAGATAAGAAGTTAGAATTATTGCATCAGGATCTATTTTTGGAGGCGAACCCAGTCCCAGTGAAGTGGGCTCTGCAAGCAATGGGCAAGATAGGCAGCGCAATAAGATTGCCACTAGTGGAACTTGATGAGCAATATCACGTCAAAGTTCGGGAAGCTCTCGCGCAGGCAGGCATTGATGCGTAATGTGCAGGATCAGTTATAGTTATGAATACCGTAATACAGGATCAGAGTTGTATGTCTAAACCCCTATTAATCCTAATGCTCGGGATATCGCTTACCGGGTGTAATTACCTAGCTGGTGAGAACGGGCCTTTTCGTGATCGTGCGGACGATTATAGGGAGGCACCTATATTGCCGCTGATGGCGGTTCCTGATGAGCTAGATAGCTATACGCTGGATGAGCTCTATGTCATTCCGGCGCAGTTCTCCATTTCTGCTCTGCCCTTCGACGGGATTCCTCTACCCAAGCCTATTGAGACAAATCGCCGGGAAGGTGTGATCATACAAAATTTGACCGATATTAGCTGGATAGTCTTGGATGCTACGCCGGGGCAAGTATGGCCACTGGTGCGAGATTACTGGACACAATTGGAGGTGATTTTAGATTACGAGGACCCCGGCGCGGGCATCATGGAAACTTCTTGGCTGGAAGTTGATAGTAATTTGGATAAGCGGCATAAATATCGCGTAACCATAGAGCCCGGTCTACATTCCGGTTATTCGGAGATCTATGTGATTCATGTAGAAAGTCCGAGGAGTGAGCCGGCTCCGTTAGTGACAACCTGGCCGGAGGCTTCGATATCGGAAGATCGCGAGCGCCAAATTTTGGATAGCCTTTCACAATATTTAGCCGATAGGAACGATGTTTATCAGGCTTCATCGGCCAGTCTTCTTGCGGGTAGTATCGAAGCTGAAAGAAAGGCAAATATCGTCGAGGACGGGCAGGGCCAGCAGGTATTGGAGCTTCGCATCAGTTATAGACGCGCGTGGGTGTTGGTCCGCTCAGCACTAGACGAAGCAGGAGTAACTATTCTGGAGAACGACCGTGACATGGCCTTTCTCAATGTACGCTTCTCTGGCATCAGCGAGGAAGAAGGGCCCGGATTCATTGGACGGCTGTTTGGCCGCGGCGGTGGAGAGGCTGTTGCTGTAGCGCAAGACTTCAGTGTCCGACTCGTAGACGAGGACGGCGTTGTTACTGTAATAGCCGAACCATTGGAATCAGCCGACGATCTACCTGAGCTTGCCGTCGAATTATTGCTTGCCATCAATAATAATTTGAACTAAAGCGGCGATACAGATATTTTTTTTGTCGCTGCTTTTTGTCTCGCCGTAACTTTCGTTTCGCCGTGGTATACGCTGGCCACTTTAATGTGAGAATTATGAACTCCCCAGTTATTATCGTCCTCTGTGTTCTAACTGTCATATTGGTAGGCCTCCTCGTTTGGGCATTGCGTCTGTCACAGCAGCTGAAGTTGGTGGAACTGTCGTCTCGAGAAAAGCTACTTGCCAAAGAAGCTGAGTTAGGCAACGTAATACAGTCTCTGCATAATTCAGAGAATCAAAGTGCTGCTCTTAGGATCGATCTGCAGTCACTTCGCGAACACAAGGCTAAGCTCGAGACTAGTTTGGAGATGGAGAAAAGCCAGCACACCAAGGATCTCTCATTTCTAAGTGAGTCGAAAGAGCAGATGGGCGAGGCTTTTGAAAATATCGCTAACAAAATATTCGACGACAAGAGCAAGAAGCTAGTCGACAACAACAAAGAAAGCCTCTCCACTGTTTTAAATCCACTGCAGGATAAGATTCGTCAGTTCGAAAAACGTGTAGAAGACACTTACGACAAAGAATCTAAAGAGCGGTTCTCGCTTGCGAAAGAAATAAAGCAGCTACAAGAGATGAATACGCAGATCAGTGAAGACGCGGTCAATTTGACCAACGCATTGAAGGGTGACAATAAGGCACAGGGGAACTGGGGCGAGATGATCCTTGAGACCCTGCTGGAGAATTCCGGCCTAGTTAAGGGTAGGGAATACGAAGTGCAGGTGAGTTTGCAATCGACAGAGGGCGGCAAGTTTCAGCCCGACGTCGTCGTTCACCTGCCGGAGTCACGGGATATCATTATAGACTCCAAGGTGTCACTGAAGGCCTGGGATGCTTACTGCTCCGCAGACGATGCAGATGAGAAGGCTGGGTTTCTGAAGCAGCATGTGCAGTCCGTGCGCAGTCATGTTAAAGGACTGTCGGGTAAGGACTATCAGAATCTTGCGGGTATAAGTACTCTAGATTATGTGCTCTTGTTCATGCCAATTGATGCCGCTTACTCAGTCGCGATTCAGAACGACCCGGGTTTATCTCAGTATGCATTTGAGAAGAACATCGTCTTCGTTAGCCCGACAATGTTGCTAACGACATTGAAACTGGCGCAGAATCTTTGGCGCCTAGATCAGCAGAACCGGAATGCAGTAGAGATCGCTGAAAAGGCCGGTGCGTTGTATGACAAGTTCGTAAACTTTATCACTGACCTCGAAGATGTTGGTGCGAGAATCGATTCGAGCAAGAAGAGTTATGACAAGGCACACAACAAACTTCAATCCGGTACAGGAAATCTAATTCGACGTGTAGAGGATCTTAAAGCCCTTGGTGCGAAGACTTCTAAGAAGCTTGAGCATGAAGCGCTAGCAACGGACATCGAAGAAGATGCGCCTAACAAAGAATTAGAGGCGGCAGCTGATAATAGAAAGAAAGAGTTGTCGGATAAGACTCGCCACTAATATTTTGTAAATGGCCTCGCAAAGTCATACACGCCTCAATTCATATGCTCACTGAAATAACAAATTTTCTTACCCTTCCTACCCCGGATGCCTGGCTCCAAGAGGCGCTTGTACATCAGGATATCTTGCTCATTGATCACGCTAACTGCGAGAAGAAAGCGGCAGCCACAGCGATGAATCTTATGTACCGGCATACAAATAAGCCGGATCTGCTGAAGAAGATGTCGCAGTTGGCCCGCGAGGAGTTGCTGCACTTTCAGCAGGTCGTCGAAATAATGCAGGCTAGAGGCATCGAATACGTGAGGCTAAGTCCTTCGCGCTACGCGGCAGGCCTGCGCGAGCTGATCGCCAAGGAAGAAAGGCAGCAACTTATCGACACACTTATTGTAGGCGCGTTTATTGAGGCGCGCTCCTGCGAGCGTTTTGCGAAATTGGCACCGCTTCTGGAGAGCGAGCTGCAAAAGTTCTACCGCAGCCTCCTTAAATCGGAAGCGCGACATTTCAAGGATTATTTGGCTCTAGCGAGGGAGTATTCCGATAAGGATATAGGGCCAAAGCTCGAGCAAGTTGCCGCTGAAGAAAGCCGTCTAGTTTCTGAGCCGGACGCGGAATTCCGATTTCATAGTGGCCCGCCTCGCTGATCTGTTAGTTTCGACAGCGATCTGGTCGGCTGAGATTGCTTCCCAGCCTGCCTTCCAAGGCAAGAAGTTGTTGGCATGGTATGTCGTTGTTACCGACTAAATTGACTGATGCTAGGTTTGTCATGTTGAGTAGAGGCCCGATATCGGTAATCTCATTGTTCATAAGATTCAGCCCTCCGAGTAATCGTAAGTCCTGCAGGGGAGCTAAGTCCCGTATGAAGTTGTTACTCAGGTCTAGAAAGCGCAATTTAGCCAGCTGCTCGATAGCTTCCACCGTCTCTACCTCTGAGCTGCCACAGGACAATACGCGCAGCAATTCTGCATTTTGCATGTTCTGTTGCTGCATCGCGATATTCACACAGCCTTGAAGGTCAGGATCGGCGAGGTCGCCATTGAAAAGTCGCCCTGTAGGGTCGAAGACTGCCTGATTGTTTACCGAAACAGTATAATTCTGCGAGCAGGCTGAAATTAAAACCAGCAGTGCTGGCGCTACCAATTTGGATGCTCTGGGTAGTGTGTTCACACTCGGCTTGAGACAGTTTTTCATATTTGGCGAAGCTTCGGATATAGTGAGAAATAGGAGTGGATACGGCCTGTCAGTGATTCGTTTTACCGGCGACAGGCTGGTATTTACTAGGCATCCCAGTTAGTATGCGAAAGTTTTGTCGCTGACGGGATTGAAACTCTTATCCTGGCAATTGTCCAATGAATCTAAGGAATTTAGCATGAACATAAGTACACGCAAGAGTCGGGCCCTCGTAACTATTTTCGTTGCTTTACTGAGTGCTCAGTTATTTGCCCAGAGTGATACAGATCTGGAAAGTGAAGATGCGCAGATCGCTTACTCTCTCGGCGTCAACATCGGGCAGAACCTCCAGTCCCAAGGGCTTTTGGAAAGCGTAGAACTTGATACCTTTATGGCAGGCATGCTCGATGCGATCGGCGGCGAAGTAAAAATGAGCGAAGAAGATATGTTCGCCGCCATTCAATTGTTTCAACAGCGTATGGTTGAGGAGCAGCAGGCAGCCTTGACAGAAAGTACGGCCGCCAGCGTAGAATTTCTAGCGAATAACTCGAGCCAAGAGGGTGTTGTGACACTTGAGTCGGGTTTGCAATACATGGTGCTGGACTCTGGCCCTGCCGGTAGTGCTTCACCCTCAGCTACAGATTCAGTTCTTGCCCACTACCACGGCACGCTAATTGATGGCACGGTATTCGATAGTTCGGTTGATCGCGGCGAACCAGCGCAGTTCGGTTTATCCCAAGTGATCAGCGGATGGACAGAAGGACTGCAACTGATGTCAGTGGGGGACAAGTGGCGCCTATTTATACCTGCAGCTATGGCCTATGGTGAAGCATCACCTACGCCGGCTATTCCACCGAATTCCGCGTTGATCTTCGACGTAGAAATTATAGAAATTCGTTAGACTAAGTCACCAGTAATAACTAGATAGAGTTATATTTTGGCTAGCACTGAACGTCAAAAAGGATTGCTGCAGTTCCTGCAGCAATCCCCCACACCTTTTCACGCAGTTGCTAACATGGCGATGCTGTTGGACGAAGCTGGCTTCCAGCGCCTGGACTCATCGAACAGCTGGAACCTAGATAAAAACTCGCGCTACTATGTATGTCGCAATGATTCGGCCCTCATCGCATTCAAGACCGGTGCAGCTGACCTTCCCGATAGCGGTTTTAGAATCGCTGGAGCACACACCGATAGTCCCTGCTTGAAAATAAAACCTCACGCGGATGTTTCTAATCAAGGCTATGCCCAGTTAGGCGTCGAGGTCTATGGAGGAGCATTGCTCCATCCTTGGTTCGATAGAGATTTATCAATCGCAGGCAGGGTAAATTACCAGAATGACGATGGTAGCTCGTCATCAATTCTCGTGGACCTAAAAGATCCCGTCGCATTTATTCCTAGTCTCGCGATTCATCTCGATCGTACTGCGAACAAAGGGCGAGTGATCGACAAGCAAAAAGAGTTGCCTCCTATTCTGCTGCAGCTAGATGCAGATGAGAAATTCAACTTCGAAGATTACTTACTCGAGTACCTGCATAAAGACATGGGTTGTCTTTATGCCAGCGCAATTCTTTCTCACGAATTACTACTCTACGATACGCAGGCGCCAGCATTAATTGGCCTGCGTAAACAATTTATTAGTAGCGCTCGCCTCGATAATCTTCTGAGCTGTTTTGTCGCGCTTCATTCTCTGATTGAGTGTAAGGATGATACTGCCAGCGTCTTAGTATGCAACGACCACGAAGAAGTGGGCTCGATGTCAGCCTCGGGGGCTGAAGGGCCTTTCCTGAAATCTGTATTGCAGAGGATGCTTGAGGCAGAGGGTAAAGCAGATGGATGCAGTGCCGCTAGTTTCGATAGGGCGATACAGAATTCTGTCTTGCTCTCCGTGGACAACGCACACGGTGTTCATCCTAACTTCTCGGACGTGCACGATAAGGCGCACTCGCCTAAGCTTAATGCGGGCCCAGTCATCAAGATCAATGCGAATCAACGTTACGCGAGCAATAGCGAGTCTATCGCGTTATTAAAATTGATATGTAATCGCCTAAATATAAGCTATCAATCGTTTGTTATGCGCTCCGATATGGCATGCGGCAGCACCATCGGCCCTATCACCTCTGCGCTGCTGGGCATCTCAACAGTCGATATAGGGATTGCGAGTTTCGCTATGCATTCCATTCGAGAGAGTGCTGGGGTGGCTGATGTCGAGTCTACTGGAGCGTTAATTCTGGCATTCTTTGAGCGCTAGCTATCTCTGTTTCTTTAAGTCTTTGATCAGAAAGCGTGTTGGATTGATGCTTGCCGCTATGTCGCGACTCAGCGGCAAATTTTCGTTCGATATTAGGCTCGCTAGAAATTCTGCGCTAAGAGGACAACTGGCAAGCCCATTCGATCCATGAGCCACATTCAGATAGAGGCCAACATAATACTCCCCCGCGGAAGTAAACTTCGCCTTCGCGTTCCTTGCAAGTCCCGCATAGGCCGTGCGCATCTTCTCTAGATTTGGTGCCATACCAACGAGCGGCATGCGGTCAGGCGAGTTGCAACGCAGCGATACTCGCTCAGCGACAGTCTCTTCATTTAAGATGTTGGCAACAGCAAAGTTAGTGGCAGCAACTACACTATTCTCACGAGAGTCGGCAGGAAGTGCTTGCAACTCACTGCTGTTAGCGTAGCTGGCAGAGAGGAGGTGACGGCCTTCGCTAGCAGGGAATACAGTGCGACCACCGCTGACTACACTTTTGAGCTTGCTACTACTTTCATTGATGGATATCTCTGAGGTCTGTCCACGCAAAGATTGCAGAGGCAGATCCGCGCATTGGATAAGCTGCGTTGCACTATGGCTGTTGGCTATGACTACAACGTCCGCAATAATCGGCTGCGCCTGGCCTGCATTCACCTGCCATTTCTCGCCCGCTCTTTCTAGGTCAGTAACTCGAGCATTAAAAATGCAGCTTATGCTCGTGCGCGCAAGATAGTTCTCGCACAGAGATGTCGGTTCCATTGCCCCGCCGGATTTAAAAAACCAAGCTTCTTCACTTAGTGCTATTCCAGCCTCACTCGACGCCTGATCTTTGGATAGGAGTCGCACTATTTGGTTCGAGTAGAGATGCTTCAGTTTTTCCAATTGAAGAGGGTTTCTCTTGTTCATGGCATTCGATAATTGCAGCAATCCGCAGGGATTCCAGCTCAGGTCTGAGTGCCGCCCGATCTGTGTGAATTGCCGCAGTGCGAATAGATAGGCGTGTAGGAAGAACTGCGCCTCTGGCGAGAGTGTGTTAAATAACCGACAACGCAGGGCCATTTGAGAATTTCCCGATGCGGCACTTGCGGGCTTATCCTGGGCATCGATAACAGTTACCGCCCAGCCACGCTGCGCGAGACTATGTGCGGTGCTGCAGCCAGCGAGACCAGCGCCGATGACGACGGCGTTTTTCCCAGCGAAGTGCGGCCTTGGTAGGGTGAACCAAGGAGAGTCTGCGCTGTGCAGTAATTCTTCCTCTTTTGGCTTGCCCTCTAGTGACTCAATTCCGCTAGCAGGCATAGTGGCGTGCAGGCTGTGGCGTTTTCTCCCGAAACCTTGAATCTTGCTCACTTCGAAGCCAGCATTCTTGAGAGCGGAGCGTACCTTCCCAGCTACGCTGTAGGTGCTGAGCGTGGTGCACTCTTCGCTGCAGCTAGCAAGTAAATGCATAAGTGGTTCTTCCCACAGCTCGATATTGTTAGCAGGCGAGAATCCATCCAAAAACCAGCACTGTATAGCAGGGCAGGCGTGGGTCATTCGTTGATTCAATTGATCAAAGGCGTCGCCATAGTAAATATCTAGAATGATTCCGTTCGTAAGCGGTATACGATGGCAGCCTTCACTATGGTCTGTGTATTGCTCTACTAGCTCAGCGCTTTGGGTGATAAGACTAGGCCAGTGCTGATGTATCCTCTGCAGCTGTTCAATCGTTAGAGGATGCTTCTCGAATGCGATGTAGTTTAGGCGGGTTGGCCGCTTATCCAGCTCTTGCCAGAGCTTCATCACCTGCAGGAAGTTGAGTCCACTGCCGAACCCGAGCTCGCCAATATGGAATGTCTCAATGCTACTGTCCTGCTCCCAGCGCTGTCTGAGTTTGTTCGCTTCCAAAAAAACGTGCTGGCTTTCCGCTACTGCATCATCTCGCGAATAATAAATATCCTGAAACTGCGTAGAGTAGGGTAGGCCGGATTCGAGCCAGGTAATTTTGGCATTTTCGATTTTCATCTAGGGTGACTATTCTACTGTTGTGAGCTGGCTCGTGAGAGCTTACACGCTTTCAAGAATTGCCAACAGCTTCGAGCAAACGGCAAGGCAAGGTGTTGTGAGCTGACATCTAGAGCAATTAATAAGGTAAAATGATGCCTTTGATCACGCCGTACAGTCAGAGCGCACTAAGGATTTAGCAAGATGTTGGAAATTAACAGTCAG
>Ga0308024_1000350_pt1 | contig 19162 bp, 16 predicted proteins | sample Neamet420_FD_201295 | JGI IMG/M metagenome (GOLD analysis project Ga0308024, IMG submission 201295) | Marine microbial communities from water near the shore, Antarctic Ocean - #420 | ecosystem: Environmental > Aquatic > Marine > Unclassified | place: Southern Ocean | collected 2014-10-03
GGATGGGTGGACAGGCAAATACGCCGTAAACAAAACTTAACCATTAATTATTAACAAGGAGACTCTCATGTCTTTACACGTAAAAGTTGAAAATTTAAAAGTAACACAAGTTTGGGACACAACACCTCCTGAAGGTGAAGCTGGCTGGAAGGCAGCGGTTGAAGTAAAGCCTGCTATTACGGCTAATCGACAGATGTATGACGGTCATACGTTCGATGTCTCGGCTGATCCGGTGCAGATAGTTTATGCAGTTAAAGATATTACTGTAGATGATCGCAAAGGCAGCTTGATAGGCGCGGCTAAAGGCACTTACTCACAGGTTGCCAACGAGCAGGCTAGACTTGAAGCAGATGATGCCTCTGGTGATACTTCTGCCGTTAGCACAGCTAAAGATGTAAAAGATGCCAGCATCGTAGCGATTAATGCTTGTACTACGCACGAAGAGCTAGACGCGCTTTAGCTTAGTTGAGGAGCTGAGGTGAAATCCAATGATTGGCGAGATAGCACTTTTAATAAAGGGTCTTGACTCAGCATTTTCGCTTGTCCAAAAAGGCATAAAGCGGAAGAAAGATATACAAGCGATGGGAGGAGAAATCTCCGCTTTCTTTGCCTCGAAGGAAGCCATTGAAGAAAAGATAAAGGAGGTCAAGCAACACGACAAAGATGCTTATCTAGGCTCTCCTTTGCAAGAGGCGATGGACATTCAATCCCAAGAAGACCGGATTGCCGACATGATGAAGGAAATTGGCAAAGAGTACATGAGACAGGGGAAGACTCCTCAGTGGCAACGGGTTCAGAGAAATGCCGTCAGGATTCAGAAAGACAGAGACTTTAAGTTAAAAATGAGGACTAAAAAGCAAAGAGCTGCAGTCCGAAAAGACGATGAGTTAATGCTGGTATTTAAGCTTGTTGTAGGACTTTTTGTTCTAATGGGTGTTCTTATAGGCTTAATACTTTTCTTGCTTGGAGAATAGGAAAATTAAAATGAAAATGATTAAAGATTCATTGGCAAAAGTGGGAAGTCTTGTTACTGACTTAATAGAGGCAACCGAAGACTCTACGATTGGCGCTATTGGCTTGGTCTTGGTTGTTGGTCTTATAATCTGGCTGGTTCTTTAAATATGATTGCCTCTCTTACTGCCCTTATAAGCCCTGCCATGTCTATCTTGGAGAAAGCAATTCCAGATCGTGATCTCAGAGAGAAGCTATCGCACGAGCTGGCAGTTATTGCCGACAAGCAAATGACAGCCCAGATCGAAGTGAATAAAGTTGAGGCTCAAGGAAATTGGTTCCAGAGTTCTTGGAGGCCAGCAACCGCTTGGGTTTGCGTCCTTGGTTTCACAGTAAATTTTTTGATATCTCCTTTGGCAGCTCCTTTTGGGGTAGTGGTTCCGCAGGTAGATACAACAGTAATGCTGCCTATATTAATGGCTATGCTCGGTTTGGCTGGCGCTAGGTCATATGAAAAAGTGAAGGGCATTAGCTCTTAAAATGCACAAAGGCTTCGGGGTTCTCTGGTCTTTAGTAGTATTTTTGCTAGTGATCTCAGAGTCCGTAGCCACGGAAGTTACTATGGACAAGTTAATAGCACAGTTAAAAAGACATGAGGGCGTAAAAAATCACGCATACAAGGACAGCCTTGGAATTTTGACGATTGGCTGCGGAAGAAATATTAGCTCGGATTCAGAGCATCAAGGTCTTGGCATCAGCGATGATGAAATTGACTATATGCTCTCGAATGATGTGATCAGGACTATTAAAGAATTATCCTCAGAGTACAGTTGGTTTAATGACCTAGAGGAGGGCGCTCGAAGAGATGCTATTATTAATATGCACTTCAATTTAGGCAGGGCTAGGTTTGCTAGTTTTAAAGTAGCAATAAGCCACATGGAAGTCGCAAATCATAAAGAAGCCTCGGCTCACTTTCTCAACTCAAAGTGGGCAAAACAGGTAAAAGGAAGGGCTTTAGAGGTTGTTGATATGATAAGCACTAACACTTATCTTTGAGTATTTTTTAATCGGACAAGGGTAATATCACAAGATGCTGGTTAAATATGATTTCAATCCCGGCATTAATCGGGAAGGCACAGAACTAACCGCTGGTAGCGGCTGGTATGATGCCGATAAGATTCGCTTCAGGAAGGGAAGGCCGGAACAGATTGGCGGGTGGCAGAAGTATTCAAACACCACTTTCTTAGGAATATGCCGTTCTCTTCTGGACTGGGTAGCAGCAGCCTCTGTTGAATACCTTGGGGTTGGAACTAACTTAAAGTTTTATGTCAACGAAGGGTCTGCCTACAATGACGTTACCCCTATAAGAGAGACCACTCTTGCTGGAGCGGTTACTTTTTCTGCCGCTAATAATTCCTCTACTCTTACAATAACTGATGCCAATCATGGCGCGGTAGCAAATGATTTTGTTACTTTTTCAGGAGCCGTGACGTTAGGCGGGAATATTACTGCTGCGGTTTTAAACCAAGAATATCAAATCGCCAGTATTGTAGACGGGAATACATACACGATTGTAGCTAAAAGTGCTGCTGGCGCTACAGTAACGGCTAGTCCAGCAGATAATGGCAACGGTGGCGGCTCAATAATTGGCGCTTATCAGATTAATACTGGCCTTAATACTTTTGTTTCTTCTTCAGGTTTTGGAGCTGGCACTTGGGGTTCTTCAGCTTGGGGTGGATCAACCGCTATTACTGCTGGTAATCAGCTTAGGCTTTGGAGCCAAGATACGTTTGGCAATGATCTAATCTTTTGCGCTCGTGGCGGTGGTATTTTTTATTGGGATGAAAGCGCAGGGACAAATGTTAGGGCGAAGGCTCTTGTTGATAAGTCAGGAGCAGTAGGGCCACCAGTTCTAGCCTTGCAGGTAATGGTCTCGGAAACTGATCGGCATACTATTTGCTTTGGGTGCAACGGGATTGGTATAGCCACTATTGACCCATTGCTAGTCAGGTGGTCTGACCAAGAGAATCCTTTTGACTGGACACCTACTTCTACGAATACCTCTGGAGGCGTATCGCTTACAGCGGGATCGTTTATTGTAGGGGCTATTAAGACCCGCCAAGAAATATTGATATTTACGAATAGCAGCATTCACTCTATGCGCTTTTCTGGCCGTCCCTTTACTTACCAGTTTGAGGTAGTAAACGAAGGTTTGTCTATGATTTCCCCCAATGCGGCGACTAACGCAGGGGACATGGTTTTCTTTATGGATAGAGGTGGTTTCTACTTCTACAACGGGTCAATACAGCGTTTAACATGTACTGTTCTTGACTATGTTTTTAGCAGTATAAACACCTCTGAAGAATACAAAGTATTTGCCACAACAAGCGTGGATTTTTCTGAGGTTTACTGGTTTTATCCGGTAGGTACTGGCAATACAGAATGCACTAACTATGTATCTTATAATTACATGGAGGACTCTTGGTCTATAGGCACGTTGACACGAGCAGCTTGGATACCTGCAAACACAAGGACTAATCCTATTGCTGCCGATGCTATAACCTCTTCAAATAACAATTATCTGTATAGCCATGAGGTTGGTCATGATGCTGACGGCCTTGCAATGAATGCCTATATAGAGTCTGGCGGCATACAAATGGGTGATGGCGAGGACTTTATGTCTATAAGCCGGATGATTCCTGACTTTGAGTTCAGGGGAACAGCCGCGTCAGCATCTATGGATATAACTATAAAAGGGAAGGACTTTCCTTTAAACGCCGCTACAACTTTGGCTACCGCTACGGTTACACAAAACACGAATCAGTCCTTCTTGAGAGCAAGAACCAGAGAATCAATAATAAGAGTTGAAAGCACAGGTACTGGCTACGGATGGACTCTGGGCGAGCTTAGACTTGACGTAAGAACGGACGGAAGGCGCTAATGGCTCAAAAAGTAAACTTAGTCGTATTGCCTACTGCAAATCCTGAATATGATTTTCAGAATGAGCTGACTTTAAGGCGGTCTATAGAGCGATCTTTCTCTGCTGTCAGCGATGATGTTAGAGAACTATCCACCAAATCAGGCAAGGAAGAGTCTTTGGCCTTAAAAAGATATCAGTTCTTATTGATGGGGGCAGGAAATGGCTGATGTAATAAAGGTATTGGGTCAAGTAGCCCCAGCAGCAACTACCACAGCTACCCTGTATACCGCTCCCGACTTGGCTCAGACCACAATAAGTTCCTTTGTGGTTTGTAACCGTAACGCTGGCGCTCAGACCTTTCGTCTTAGCGTCCATGTCGCGGGGGCTGCAACAGATAACAAGCAATTTATTTTCTATGACAAGTCAGTGGTAGCAAATGATACACTGACCGTTGTTATTGGGATAACCCTTAACCAAGCCGATGTGCTTAAAGTTTATGCCTCCACAGCAGACATGAGCTTTAATTTATTTGGCGTAGAAACCAGCTAGGTATAAGTATGAACAACATAGCACCTAAACCACCTTTAGCCCGACAAGCCAATCAAATGGCTGGGCATGGACGTTACGGAGATTCTCAGCTTGTTCACATGAACCCATATGAGGTTCAGGGGCTTGCCTCTATGTCCCCTACTGGACAACTAACCACCAATCCTATGACGGGTCAGCCAGAGGCGTTTCTGCCCTTTCTAGCACCTCTGCTTGCTCCTATGATCGGAAGCGCTATTGGTGGGGCTGCGCTTGGCGGTACAGCCCTTGGGGCGGCAGGAGCTGGAGCTTTAGGCGCTGGTCTTGCTACTTGGGCTGAATCAGGAGATTTTGAGAAAGGCTTGGTTAGCGCCGTAACAGGCTTTGGTTTAGGTCAGGTTCTAGGTGCTGGTGCTGATGTTGCTAATAAGGGTGTTTCTACGGCTTTACAAGGCGCTGAGGCGGCTCAGACTGGTTTGGCTGAAAGCTCGAAAGGACTTATGGCGGCTGGCGTTGATGCTCCTACGCTGCTTGCTGGGCCTCCAGCGCCTACGGGATTGTATTCTAGCTATAACCCGAATACTGCAAATATAGACATGATAAATACCTTTTCTGGAGCTGAACCTCTTACTAATATGGGGTCTGGAATAACTCCTGCTCAATTACAAAATGCTAACCTTCAGGCGGCAGTACCTAATGCGATGAGAGATGTAAATACAGCTCGCGCCGCATTGACTCCAGCCCAGAGGATGGGTGGTTTTGGCAGCATGGATGGCCTAAAGGCTATGGGTAAGCAGGCGCTAAGCCCTTCCTCTCTCGCGCCAATGGCTGTTGGTGTAGGAACTCAAGCTCAGATTTTAGCGCAAGAGGATATGGAAGCTCTGAGAAAGAAAACTCTCGGTGAAGATCGAGCATATGCTCAAGAATTTGAAGACGTTCTTGGCAATGCTATTGGTGTATCCAACAGAAGCAACCAACGACAGGGCCGTCAGACAAGCTCTAACCCTTACGCAGGACAATACGCTACAGGCGGTGTTGTCGGGATGGATGAAGGTGGCTCAACTACAGGCGGCGTTCACAACCATCCGCACGACGAAGCAAGAGGACAATACTTAGACTCTATTAATGATGCTATTTTTCTTGAGCAAAATCCTAACGCGACTATTCTTAACTCTTCTTTTGTCCCCGGCGCTACTTCTGCAAATAGTTTTGTTCCAATTGGCGTAGGTGATGCTTCACAGTTGACTACGGTGGAAGGCAGCGATGCTTTTACTCTTCAGAACTCAGACCCAGCAATAGCAAGCACAGTCGCTGGTACGGGTGCTGCTGTGGACTCAATAGTAGGCCAAGGAGGTGATTTAACTAACATCACTGCTACTACTGGTGACGCGGCTGATGCTATTACCACAAATTGGCAAGACGGTATGAAAGGCACAATAGGTGACGCAACTAGCGGCATAAGAGATGGTCGATATTTTCTTGATGCCAAGGCAGGGACAGGAGCTGAAAGACAATCCTTTTTGAAGGGAGACTTTAAGCAAGACCCTCCCACTGATTACCGACACGGGTTTGAGAAAGAGTTTCAATTCTTTGACTATGTAGAAGACAGACCTATAGAACGATATCTCGATGCCTTCGGTTCTGGCCCTAATGATTATCTGGCAGGTCTGCTTGGGGTTGATCAAACTACCCTTGATGAGCTTGGAACGCCTACTGCTCCCGGCACAGCTCCTCTTGATACCTATACTACCACTAAAGCAGACCAGTTTAGCGGTATAAAGAACTTTACCGATCAAGGTCTTACCGCTCTGCCAGCAGCGGCTCCATTTGTTGGTACTGTAGATACAGTTGCTGGAGGCGGTGATTACGGTGCGACAGCAACAGGTGGAAATACTGACCTTACACCAGCTCAAATCGCTGCCGCTGCTGCCGCTGCCGCTGGTGATACTGGTGGTACTACTACAACAACACCTCCGGTTACTACAACACCTCCAGTTACTACAACACCTCCAATTGTTACTACAGAACCTCCAAAAGTTGATGAACCTCCAGTAGATAATTTCCTTACAGACCTTGAAGCTTTAGGAATAGACGTAGACGGAGAGTATAACCGAGCCGAAGGCGAGTTGGTCTATGATGTTATGCAGAATTACGAAAACAGGGGCGCTGAAGTTGCGAATTTTTATGATGTTAACGCTGATGCAGTAAAAGTTGCTGAAGATAAAATAGCAGGCAGACGGGCGACTGGGGTACAACTTGCTGATGCAAATGTAACTGGCGCAGCTAACGATCAAGGTGGCTACATCCCAGAAGAGATAGATGCAGTTTTTGATATGCTGACAACAGGTGATGTAAGTATTGACGCTGCTGCTGATTACTTTCAAGTTCCCCCTGAAGAGATTGAAGCAAATATGGCTGCTATACAGCAGGACAGGACTAACAAAGCAGAACTCAAAAGCTTTGGAACGCTCGCAAATATTCGATCTCAAGAAGAAATTGACGCAATAGCGCAGGGTATTACTGATGGAAAATGGGACGTTGGTGATGTGGCAGCGCAGTTCAATGTCGAAGTAGCCGATGTGCAGACGGAATTTAACGCTTTGGCAGCAGCTACTGGCGGCAGAATGGCTTCTGGCGGTCAGGCAGGAACCAAGCGCTTTATGACATCAATGGGGCCGATTGAGCTTGCTGGCGGCGGGATAGCTGAAATACCCGTCAATCAAGAGTTTATGCAAGAAATGCCTCCAGAAATGGCTATGGTTCAAGAGCAGGTTATAGCTGAAGAGCCTTTAGATACCGACTATAATGAGCTTATCGCCTTAACCGTGGAAGCTATTCGCGGAAACATAGAAGACCCAGACGCTGTGATTAATATGTTTATTGAGGAGTACGGACAAGAAAGATTCTTAGAGCTTAGAACCGCTGTTCTTCAGTCGATTGTTCCTAATGCACAAACTGAGGGTTTGATCGCTGGTTCTGGCAACGGAATGGATGATGAGGTTATGGGTATGATTGGCGAAAATCAACAAGTAGCCGTGTCTCCGGGGGAGTATATCGTTGCTGCTGATGTCTTGTCAGGACTAGGCGATGGGGATACTGATGCTGGAGCCGATGTAATGGATGAGGTACAGGCTAACGTAAGAATGGCAAGAAGCGGCGGAAGACAGCCAGCTCCTATTGACTTGTCAAAGGTAATGCCAGCATGACTCAGCTAAGCATTTCTCATGTAGAGCCAAATTATATTCAGCAGGTCTGGCCTGACGTTAAAGAATATATTGATGTAGCCTTAAAAAAGGGGAAGTCTGAAAGTCTTTCTCCTGACTATAATCTTAATCACGTTCAGTCTTATCTGACTAGCGGAGAATGGTTATTGGTGGTTGCGGCAGACGAGGATAAACACATAAGGGGCTGTGCAACGGTATCTTTTTGTAATTACCCTATGAGTAGAATTGCCTTTGTGACATCAACAGCAGGCAAGTGGATTACTAAAAAACCAGAATTTGAGAAATTTAAAAAATTGTTACAAGCTCATGGTGCAACAAAGATACAGGCTCTAGGAAGAGACTCGATGGTACGTCTTTGTAAGCGTCATAAATTTGAATCGGTAAATACTTTATTAGAGGTGGATATATAATGAGCGGAGGCGGCGGTTCAAATACTACAAGCACTACTCAGGTAGAAAAACTACCCTCGGAGCTAGTCCCTTTTTACAAGGACTTGCTGGGTCGTGGCGTTTACGAATCATTAACAGGTTACGAAACCTATCCTTCTCGAAGATTGGCTGACTTTGATCAATATGAGGGAGGCGCTCAAGAGGCTTATGCGGAAATGGCGCTGGCTGGAACTCCTCAGTCCCTTCTGGACGCTCAAATGGGGCTGAAAGAGATTGCTGTAGGAAGCCCTTATCAAAGGGCTGTAGCTGGAGATGAATTTACCGAAGACATGATTGAGCAGACTAGGGAATATAGAGAGGAACGCCCTGAATTTGCTGGTGTAGATACAAACTTTGAGAACATTAGTGACGTTGTAAGAGACCCTGAGACTGGAGAAGTAACAGGCAATGTTCTGAATCGATACATGAATCCTTATCAGCAGGCATTCACTGATAGCCAGAAAAGAATTGCTCGTGAGGAGTCCGAAAGAGTCTCAAACGATATAGCCGCTCAAGCGACTATGGCGGGAGGTTTAGGCGGCTACCGTGAGGGAATCATGCAGTCAGAGAGAGAAAGAAATCTAGGGACTCAGTTACAAGACATTCAATCTGCTGGTGATATGGATAACTTCCTACAGGCAAAGCAGTCTTTTGAGGCTGACCGCACAGCAAGAGCGGGTGCGGCTAGGTTTAATCGTGAAGGATTGCAGGGGCAGGCTGACATTGCCATGCAGGGCTTTAACACTATAGGCGGCGATGTTGACAGACGAATGCAGGCTGCACGAGGCATGTCTGACCTTACAGGGACTCGTCAGTCAATGGAATATGATCGCTTAGGCCAGCTTGAATCCGCTGGTTCTCGTCGCAGAGCGCTTGCTCAGCAGGGTCTCGACATTGGTTATCAGGACTTTGTGCGCCAGCAAGCTTTCCCCAGAGAGCAGCTCAACTTGTACAGCGGTCTATTAAGAGGTGTACCTGTAGGGCCGGGAACAATGCAGGCTACCTACGGGCAACAGCCATCAGCCTTTCAGCAACTTGCTGGAGGTGCGCTTGGTGCAGCAGGTTTATATGGAGCTACCCAAGGTGGCGCTGGCGGCTGGGGTGCTGGATGGGGAGGCAGCTAGTATGAGCAATATTCTTGAACAAGAAGACTATATAAAAGGTTTGCCTGATTCTGAGCTTCAGAGAATGGTGGCTCAGCCTAGCGGTGATATTCCTGATTTTTTACCTCTGTCAGAAATAAACAGACGGACAGAGATGCGGAAAAAATATGCGGCTACTGAGCAGCCTCAAATGAGAAGTATCGCCTCTAATATAATGGCTGAAGGACTGGCAAGTGTTTCGCCACAAAGGTCTTCCGCCCCGCCTGCCCTTCCTACTCCTGCACTCCCCGTGGGTGGTGGGACGCAAGGGTTGGGCGGGATGGGAGTTCAAGGATATAACGCTGGCGGCGTGATAAGAATGCAAGATGGAAGGCAAACGCCTAGACCCCAGACTGGCGCAAGCAACATGGTGGCTGCGGTAGATGCTGCTACTAACATGTTAAGGGCAAAGGGCAGGGATGCTAGTATTTATTCGCAAGCCGAATTAAGAAAGATCGGTGAAGAGATATTAGGCACGAATACTGGCCCAACTTTACTGCAACAGGGTTATGGAGAGTCACGACCAGACTTGGGTAGTGACTATGAGATAGATAGTGTGTCAGGTTATCGTACAGACCCGTTTGCTACTCCTCCAGTAATTGATAAAGGTATTGAGTTAGCAGGAGATGCAAAAGATTATGTCGTAGACGCGGCAGGGAATGTTGCTGACTATTTTCGAGAAGATGAGCAGCTTGGTATATTAGGGGAGGCAGTTAGTGGTAGTTATATAAAAATGAAAGATGCTGCTGGAAGTGGCTTGAATTATTTGGGCGATAAATATGACTCCGTAAGTGATGCATATAATTCCTCGTTTATGGCAACGCCAGTAACTGAGTTATTCCGAAACCCTTTTGATAGCACTCGCAATGACGAATTTGCTGCGGATCATGGCTATGACATGCAGGGATTGCAGACAATTATAAATCGCGATGCGCTCGATACTTCTGAAATTAGAGAGGGGGATATGAGCGGCGGTATGTATCCATTTTCTGGAGCGCTCTCTGGAGCGTATGATTATTTTTTTGGAGGAGATGAGGAATCTGCTGAGAAAGTTGCTGAGAAAGTTGCTGAGGAAGGTGCTGAGGAAGGTGCCGAGCAAAATGTTGTAAGCACAGTGCAAAATACTGGGGCTATTTTAACAGATAATGCAAGAAGACAGGTTAATCCTCGCTTTGATCAAGGCAGGATGGTTACCGCTGCCGCTTCTGAAGACCCCATCTTGGACTTTATGAAAGAAGAGTATCAGACTTCAAATCAGGTTGGAGAAGATATGATCACAGGCATGAGGTCTCTTGTTGATGAGACTCGCGCAACAGCTAAGAACCAAGCCTTCTATTTAGGGATGGCTGCGCTTGGGGCGGGGATATCTAGCGGGAACATGGCTGAAGGCATGGAAAAGGCAGTTGATATTGCCGGAAAGACTATGCAAGCTGGAGAGAAAACTGCCGGAGCTGTAGAGCTTGAAATGCTTACAGTTAAACCGCAGCAGTCAAGAGATCGAGTTGACACTCTTGCGGCTATGGCAAGGGCTGATGCTCAATATCTAGCTATTGAGGAAAGAGCTACCGCGCAAGGCCACATGAGTGAAAGAAATAGGAATGATCTTGTTCGTGCGGCACTTCCATTGGCTCAGCAGGTTTTAGATGACGCGGGAGTTTTCCCTAATGATCCAAACTACACGGCAGTTTTCAATAACTTAATGACTCAATATTTGGATTATGCAAATTTAGGAGCGCCTTTAAATAATAGTGGCCCTCGTAATCGTGACTTAACGTCTTTTGACTCACCGGAATAGCAAATGGCTTTTGATTATTCGGGGGCAAGAAAAGAAGGGTATAGCGACGAAGAAATAGCCAATCATCTTTCGTCTTCTTCAGGTTTTGATCTTCGGGGAGCCGTGGAGAATGGGTACAACTATTCTGAAATAGTTCAGCACTTGTCTGGGACTCCTGTTGAGACTGAAGTTGTCGATGATCCAGAAATAGACAAAACTTTCAGCGGATATGCTGGAGAAATACCGCGAGGGCTTGCTAGAGGCGTTGTAGGTATCGGCGAGTCTATTGCTACTGGTCTTTCTTCTTTGTTACCTGAAGAGCAAGAGCAGGCAGCTAGGGAAAAAATAGCTGAAGTGGGCGAAGACTTTAGAGAGCCTTTTCTGCCGAAGGCTGGCTACGAAGACACTTTAGTTGGCAAGCTTTCAGAGGGAGTTGGAAGCACTGCTCCATTCTTGCTTACTGGGCCTTTGGGTCTTGTTAGAGGCACAGCGGCGGCTATTGGCTTAGGAGCGGCAGCTCAATCGGGGGAGGCCGTCACCAGAGCAGTGGCAGAAGGCGCTACTGAGGAACAAATAGATAAAGCAGCGGCTTTTGGTGTGATTCCGGGGGTGTTGGAAGGGGCTGTTCCTTTTGCTATAAGCCGCAACTTCCTTGCATTAAGGAAGGCGTTAGGGGAAGGGGCGGCTAATAGTCTGGTTCAAAGCTTAAAGCGCGTGGCTGTTAGTGCAGGGTCTGAGGGTTTGCAGGAAGCATCTTCTGAAATTGCTCAGAATCTTATAGCTCAAAACATTTATAGCCCAGAGACAGGAACCTTTACCAATACTGGCGAAGCATTCGGCCTTGGGGCTGGGGTTGGAGGCATAATTCAAGGTCTTTTTGAGCTGGCTCTTCCCCGGAATCGCGCCCCATCATTTAGCCCCACATCTGATTCTACTCAAAATCAAGCCCAAGACCTCCCCACTACTGCTGACTTGTCAGAGATAACACAAGAGACCGTTGCTCCTGATATCCAAGCAACAGAGCTTGCTCCTGACACCTCAGAAGATGCGGTTAGTCGATTAAAAAATCTAGGCGAAGCCTATGACGAAGATGCTCGCCGCACTCAAACCTTAGAAAAGCTTGACCTCATTGCGCCTAATCTGCGCGGGACATTAAAAGGTCGAGGTCTTGACGATATCGGTCTTAAACTTTCCTATAACCTAGAAAATCTAGGCGGCATGGCTAGGCCAGAGGAGATAGACGCTCTCTATGATCCCGATGTTAAGACCATCTTCCTTGGCGCTGACCGTATCAAAGGCTTCGCCGATATGGATGCTCCTCAGTTGCAGCGAGAGTTTGGCGGCTTAGTAGATCACGAGATGGTTCACGCCGTTAAGCGAATGAACCTATGGAAAGATTCCGAGTGGAGAGTTTTAGAGAACGCGGCTAGGAAGAACTTCAACAGTGAAGGCACAAGTTACTTGCAGACCGCACAGGAAAGATACTCCACTGACACGGCAGAGATTCAAAGCGAAGAAGCAATTGCTGAGCTTATCCGTGACACGTTAGCAGGAAGGACTAAGCTGTCGGGCCAACCCTTAAACCTAATGCAGAGACTTCTCGAATTCTTCCGCAAGATGGGCAACTCACTAACAGGTACAGGCTACGCAAGTTTCGGTCAAGTAGTGAACGACATTGACACTGGAGTGCTGGGCGCTAGGCCCAGAGGTGGTAGACAGGCTACACCTGTAGGAACATCTATCATAGGTGGCTCTCCAGCCTTTGCCTCACGAAGAGTCAATTCTAATATCCAAGGCCAGCAAGTCATGAACCTAGAGGGCATGACAGGCGAGCAAGTTGCTGCTGAGGAGTTAAGACTAGCTGAGCAGACGACTCGTCAAGAGCAAGCAGCCGTGGGCGTGGCTGAGACAAGAAGAATCTTGGACTCTACAGAAGAGCCGCTTGCCTCTAGGGGTAGAATGGATAGAGCAGATGAGCAAGGGCTTACAAAAACTCTTTATCATGGGACTTTTGCAGATATTGATGCGTTTGATCCAAACATGGTTGATGTTGGGACTCACTTAGGAACTGCGGAACAAGCAAACGAAAGGTTAAAAGACGTATATAAATACAGAAATGGGATGACAACGGATGAATTAAACCTGCTCTCTTCTCAGAGATTTGTAGGCGGTGATGGGCGAGACTCTGGGGCAAATGTAATTCCAGTTAGGGCAAATCTAGGCAGAAGTCTTGAAATGATTGATGTCGGAATGTGGGGCGATTCAGAAAAAGTAATATCAGAACTAGAGGATATGCCAGAATTTCGCGGGAAGTTTGATGAAGCATGGGAAGAATTAGGCGTTAAAGATAGTTATGAGGATTCTCAGGATTGGCTAGACAGCCCAGAAAATAGAGAAATGCTTGATGAGATAAACGCAGAAATCAAAAAGCAAGGTTATGATTCCATCCGCTATGCTAATCAAGTCGAGAACAAATACGGTAATTTGGCAGGGACAAGGCCGGAAATTGTTGCTAGGAAAAAGATTTTATCAGATGAACTGAAAGCAATGGATTCTTCCAGAAGGTCAACAAGAGAAGCACCAACTACTGAGGACGTAAAAATTAATCCCAATGCAGTAGAAGAATGGATTAAAGAGTCTAATGTAAAAGCGTCATATTCTCCTCGGCAAGAGCAAAGGATAATTCAAATTAATCAAGAACTAAAATCTTTAGACAAATTAAATAAAGATGATATTTATTCTTATATCATTTTAGACCCCAAAAACATTCGCTCAGTTAACGCTGAGTTTGCCGCCTCAGCAGCAGGCTCCTCTAATCTTCTAGCCTCTAGGGGTAGATTAGACAGGGCTAAAGAGCAGGGCTTTGACACATCAAAAGTTTTATATCATTACACTAACAAGTTAGAAGATGGCTCTGAGTTTAACCAATTTATTCCTTCTACTAGAGGCAAAATAGGGGCCGGAGTTTATCTCTCTCCAAGCCCTAATTATTCCGAAACTTATGTTCGAGACAGGAATTTAGATTCAGAGGATCAAAGTCTTAAAGGTTTTTCTGAAAACTCAAGAGCCATCCCAGTTTACGTTAAAGGGAATATTGCTAACAGGGAAGAATATGGCAGGGCGCTAGAAGAAGCCAAAGCTGAGCTAGATTCCCAGACCGATTACGATGTGGTTAAACAAACGGCTCAAAACAAATTAAAAGAACAAGGGTATTCTGGAATTAATTTTGTACGCCCCAGAAGAGGTGGCTCTAAATTTAACGATAATGAATTGGTTATTTTCGATCCCAAAAACATTCGCTCAGTTAACGCTGAGTTTGCCGCCTCAGCAGTAGGCTCCTCTAATCTTTTAGCGTCTAGGGGTCTGCTCGGTCTTTCCGAGGAAGACGTAATAGAAACTCCTCTGAGAGCAAGAGGAGCCATCGAAAAAAACGCAGGTCTTCATGTTGGCTATATAGAAGACTTTGTAAGAAAATATGTGCCTAAAAGTAAAGCGGAAAGGGAGTCGCTGGCAAGAGCAAAAGAGCAGGGATTTAATACCAAGAAGGTTTGGTATCACGGAACTCCTTATAACTTTAGCGAATTTAAGCCTTTGGTTAAGGGTGAAGCTCCAACGCTTCCCGGTTATTTTAATGAACTTGGCTTCTTTTTTACTGATCAAAGAACCTATGCTTCAGGCGTTAGTGAAGACAGCGTGGGCTTAGAAGATTATATGGAAGAGCAAGGTGTCGATTCTTATCAGGCAATGCTTGACGGCATAGGGGGAGAGGGCAATGTCATCCCTGTTTATTCTAAAGTTCAAAATCCATTTATAACAAACGATATTGAAAGGATTGAGTATTGGCTTAGAGAGAACAATAAAGAATTTAAAAAGAAATTTCCTGAAGATGCGGACTTTGACTCAAGAGAGCTTGACATCGCCATGAGAGAAGCCCTTCAGGATATGGGTTATGACGGGATTATAAACAAGTTCGAAGCCGATGAAGGAACTTGGTTAATAGCCTTTAATCCTAGCGACATCCGTTCTGTAAAGGCAACGTATGACTCGTCAGCAGTAGGCTCCCCTAATCTTCTAGCGTCCAGAAGAGCTTCAGCTAAAAAGCTAAAGACCAAGCCAGAAGATTCGTCGGCTCTTGCTGCTGACAAGTCAAAAGCATTAACCGAGAACAACGAAGACCTTGAGTCTGACCAAGCCGCATCTGAACAGTTAATCGCTGTTAAAAAACTTGCATCTCGAAACAATCCATCTGACATCGTAGAAGGCACTGCTTACAATCGTGTAGCAGACATATCATCCAAGCGAGCAGCTCGCGGTCAAGGTGATATCAATAACGCTCTTCCCTTTGAAGCGCCTAGTAGCGCTGATGACAAAGGTTTTGTTTACCAAATCCAAGACAAGTTCATTGACCTAAAGAAAGCAGTTGAAAACATCAGGAAGAACAGGCTGAAGAGAGGCTTGACTCCTCTTGCTTCTGTTGACGATCCGTATCTTGGCGAAGAGTCAATGCATGGGATCATTGGAAATAAATTTAATAACTTTCAAAAAGATGTTCTTGAGCCTCTTGTTAACAAGTTAAAAGCAAGAAATATTTCGTTAAAAGAACTTGAAGAATTTTTGGTATTGCGTCATGCCATAGAGCGAAACACCCATGTCCGAAAAATAAACGCCGAAAGCAAACAGCCAAGGCCAGAGCTTCAGGATGGCGGTGCAGGCTCTTTGAATGGTCAGCGCTTGTTAGATAACTACGTTAAGAATGAGATGCAGTCCAAGTACGGGATGCAGTGGAATGATTCTACTCAGTCATGGGAAGGAGGGAATCCAAGAGCTTCAGTTCTTAATGATCTCGCCGCTGACTTTGATTCTATTACAAGAGGCACTCTGCAAGAACTAAAAGACTCTGGCTTAATGGATCAAAAGTCTCTCGACAAGCTGCAATCTTACTATAAATATTACGCCCCTCTTAGAGGAAGGTCTCCTGAAGAAGATGTGGCTATCGAAGAACATGCTCGTTTTTCAAAATCATCTAACAATTTAAGTATTAAAGGGGTTGAGACAGAGGCTACGAAGGGCAGAGTCTCGGAAGCAATGCCACCCTTGGCTCAAATTGTTACTCAGCGCCAGACAGCTATTCGGCGCGGATCAATAAATGAGCTTGTAGGGCAGAGAATGCTTTCTCTCATTCGTGAAAACCCCAACGACTCCTATTGGAAAATTCATAATAGTAGAGATTCTGCTGGCGCTAATGCTGAGTTGTTTGGAGTAAAGGAAGACGGTAAGCAGCTTTTTGTGGAATTCAAAGACAGGCGTTTGCGTGATGCAATGCTTAGTCTTGATGCGCCTCAAACAAACAAAGCATTGGCTGTGATGCGTAAAATTAATCGTTTCTTTTCAGCGGTTAACACTAGTTACAATCCTGCTTTTGTTTTTGGTAACTTTTTTCGCGATCTGGGAACGGCAATAGGAAACCTTGTTGGCGAACAGACGATGGTTGGAGGTAAGGCGCTTAATGCGAAAGGCTTAAAGCGAGCGGTTTTTAGTGATACCCCTGCCAGCATTAGGCAAGTGTATCGAGGGCTTAGGGGAAAGAAGCTTGCCGGAAAGAGCGAGCAAGACTGGAAAGACTATTTAGAGTCAGGTGCAAAGACTGAATGGTTCCATGTGCAAACGCCAGAAGAAAGTGCCGCTAGTATTGACGAGTTAATAGAAATGTCTCAGGGAACTTTTAAGGGAAATTATGCCTCTGGTAAGAAAGCGATAGGCAATATAGTTTCAGACCTTAATAGTGCCGTAGAGAATGGAGTAAGGTTTGCTACATTTAAGAAAGGTAGAGATGAGTTTGTTAGAATGGGCTTGCCTCGCGAGGAAGCCTTAGCAAAAGCCGCTACACTGGCAAAGAATCTGACGGTTAACTTTAATCGAATGGGCAACCAAGGTGAACTCCTTAACGCTTTTTACCTTTTCTTTAATGCGAGCGTACAAGGAACGGCTAACTTCGTAAGAGGTATTACAACATCTCGATCTAAGCAGGCTATGCTTCTGTCTATGGTAAGTTTTGGCGCTTTTGTGACTAGAATTAACGAGCTTATGGGCGAAGATGATGAAGAGCTTGGGAAGTCCTACTACAGTCAAATAGAGCCTTGGGTTAAAGAAAGAAACTTTATACTGATGAAGTCTATATTTGACTCCGATGCCCCGCCTAACGAGTATTACACCGTTCCTCTTCCTTATGGTTACAACGTACTTCATGTTCTTGGAATGAACATAATGGATGTGGCGATGGGGAAAAAAAGTCCAGAAGCAGCTACCACTCAACTCGCCTCAACATCTTTGAGTTCTTTCATGCCCGTGGGATTTGGTGAGTCAGAGAACCCCGCAATTTTTGTAACCAAAGGAATTACGCCGCAGATAGGAAAACCTATTGTCGAAATGCTTGCCAATGAAGACTTCTTTGGCTCCCCAGTCTATACAGAAAACCTTCAATTTGGCCCTAAAATTCCTGCCGCCCTTCGGTCTCAAAGATCAACGCCAGCAGCCTTTACAGAAACTACTAAGTTTTTAAATGCTATAAGTGACGGTGACGAGAGCCACGCGGGTAAATTAGGATGGATAAGTCCTGATGTGCTTGATCATTTGTTTGGCACTATTCTTGGAGGGTTAGGTTCTTTCGTGGAAAGATCAGCGCAGAGTAGCGTGTCACTGACAGACTGGGTTGAAGGCGATTATGTGGAAGGGGATATCTCGATTAATGATATCCCTTTCCTCCGAAAGGCCATGCGAGAAGTTACTGGCAGAGAAAGCCAGTCGAATTATTACGATAGGCGTGATGATATTATGGCAGATGACAGGCAGATGCGTCTTCTGCGAGGGGCCGAAAGGGGAGAATACAGAAATGAAAATAGGTCGCGCTTACTCATGAAGCGGATGTTGGATTCCACTGATAAGCGGCTGCGTAATATCAACAAGCGATTAGCGGTAATTGGCGAAAGGATTCTTACCTCAACTTCTCTGGAGCAGACTCTAAGACTTGAAGAGATGCAGCAGAGACTGGAAGATCAAAAAGAATCGGCCTATAAAAGATTTAACAAACGCTTTAATGAAAAAGTAGGGGAGACAAAATAGAAGCGGTATCGGTCACGCTACCGCTAAAGCGCCTATGGGGGTAAAGGAAAACCCCTTAACCTTCTCTGTCCCCTCTGAGAGAGAGATGAACAACATTACTTCTACTTTTGAGTTCCGTCAATAGCCTTTCTTCTTTCATTAGCCTAGTTGCGTAGAAATCTTTGTATTCTGGGTACTTATGGTGGAAAAATCGGGCCAGCCAACCAATCCTCTCGTTGGATATCTTAAACTCCCCATCACTCGCTTTAATGTCATGCCTGTGCCGAATGACTGCCGCAATTAACCAAGCTGAATAATGCTTACGCCCGTTGCCTATAGCCTCGAAAGACATCGATACAAACTCAGTCCAGACATCTGGATTCTTTTTAAGCCACGCTAAAAACCGTTTTCTTCTGAGGGCCAGCACTCCCTCTAAGCTGTTAACAGTAGGGTTATTCATCTAAGTCCTCCTCATCATCGCTTCTGTTTTCTGGCCTAAGCCTGTCCTTAATCTCATGAAGCAAGTCAAAAAGCTCCTGCCCTTCGGTTTCGTCGCCCTCAAACTCAACTATAATCTTTATCTTCTTCATGCTATCTCAATTCTCCTTAACAAAATGTCTTTATCAATATCTATGGGAGGGCTATCGGATAGCTTCCAGTCAACCTTAACTGGCGTGACTCTCAATATCTCTTTGGTACGATCCCACTGCTCATCCAGATGAGAGATGACCTCCTCAACCTCATCCCTGCTCAGCTCAGTAGCGCAGCCAACAAGCTTGGTTAGCAGCTTAAACATATCGCTGGTTCTCATAACTCGATCCTCCACCAGCCTTTCAAATGATTCTCTTTGTATATTCATTTATTCCCTTGTTCCAAAAGTTATAGTTGTTCCGTTTCTCGGTTTTTCGGTTTGTCTCGTTTCACTGTTTCGTTACTATTAACAAGTCAGCAGCAAGAGATGCACCCGGATTTAAATAGGGGGTTTCAGTCCCTTGCGTATTCTCCACTATTATGAATCTCCTAGAGGCTGGACAAGACGATAGATATTGCCTTGATATTTCGTTTCCGATGGCCCCACAAAGCTAGGCTTAATGTAGATT
>Ga0308024_1000369_pt1 | contig 18516 bp, 7 predicted proteins | sample Neamet420_FD_201295 | JGI IMG/M metagenome (GOLD analysis project Ga0308024, IMG submission 201295) | Marine microbial communities from water near the shore, Antarctic Ocean - #420 | ecosystem: Environmental > Aquatic > Marine > Unclassified | place: Southern Ocean | collected 2014-10-03
CAATGATACCTGATAAGCAGAAATATCGTGTTAGAGATGCTGTGACACGTTCTACTTTAGGAAGCGTCGATGAGGCTTTCGTACTGAGTCTGAACGATTCTGGAGAAGATGACGATGGTTCTCCAAGACGTTTCGTCATGGCTGGGAGAACTTGGTTGATTATTGATGCAGACTCAGAAAAATCAGAATTGCTGGTAACTCCGGTTACCGACCAAGCCCATGCACCTCAATGGACTGGAGAATTACCGCCGGTGCCAAAAGAAGTTGCCAGAGATATTGGTCGGCTTCGTCAATTGGTTGCTGAGGACTTGAATTTACTTGAAAGATTAGAAGATGAAGACGATGATGAAGAAAGTGAAAAGCAAGTTGGTCTAGACGTCAGCGGAATCTTTGCTGAACGAGACTCAAAATTATCCGACCATCCTATCGATGGTGAGGCTATGAGTTTGCTCAGTGAAGCGATTCGCAGTCATATTGAAGCAACTGGTCATCTTCCTACAGACCGTAAAATTACCATTGAAGAAAGAGATGATGCAGTGGTAATCAATTCGTGTAATGGTTCAAGAATCAATGAAGCAATAGGTCAATTCCTACTAGCGATGGCCAGTACAAAATCAGGTGGCTGGGGAAGATTAGTGGTTGAACCGACAAGAATCTCTCTCCAAGTTTCAGGTGTTAACGGTCGCGATTTCCTAAATTGGTTGATGGATACACCACCCGATGCAATCACTGGACTGCTAAGCGTAACATTACCAAATTCACGTCAGGTTAGATGGAGATTTGCTCAGGTAGCCAAAACTTTCGCGATACTTAGACATGGCGTTGACCCGAGAAAAATAAACCTCCAATCATTATTGAAAAAATACCGTGGTACCGTGGTGATGGAAGAAGTTCTTGCAAAATTATTCCACGAAAGAATGGATGTAGATGGTGCAACAGATATAGTCCATGCAATCCAATCTGGTTTAATTGATATTGAAATAACCGCAACTGGCCCTTTGGGTATCTCAAACCACAATAGCCGTGATATGCTATTGCCAAATTGGGATAATGCTGCTGTAAGAGCAAGACTGAAACTAAGACTGGAGAATGAAAGAGCCGTATTATGTTGCTTAAAGTGTAAAGCGACCAGAAGATTTAGAGTTGCTAGATACAAAGAGATGGACGATATCAAAAAATGCCTAAAATGCAAGGGCCTAATGATGGCATGTGCCAGAGAAGGAATGCAGAAAATGCTCGTAGAATGGGTTAATTCAACCGATCCTAAGGATGAGGGCCGTATGATGAAGAATGCAACAACAGTCGCCAACAGGGGATATGATGCAATTCTATGTTTGATGGGAAGAGGAATCGGTGAAGCTACCGCTCAACGTGTATTGAGAAAGGTCACTCCAAATGACGAAGATTCGCTATTACATACGATTCATAAAGCAGAAGTTGAATATGCAAGAACCCGTCGTTTTTGGCAATGAAACTCCAATTGCAAAATTGATTTTCCAATTGGAAAATAACCGCTCCCGGCCGGCGATGATTTCAGTCGTTTAAGGATTGTCGGCCAAAGATGCTATGAGATACACCCTTGAGCCTTTGACATGGGGCAGACTATGGAAGATGTTCGCCAATGGCTAAATTCCTCTAAGTCCAAAGGGATGGCTTTGGGTTTGCCCAATACCAAGCAGGCACTCGACAGATTGAACCTAAAATTCGACAATACTCATATTTTTCATGTTGCAGGAAGTAATGGAAAAGGCACAACTTGTGCAATATTAGCCGCTTCAGTGCAACTCTCTGGCCATTCAGCCGTATTATTCTCATCACCGCATGTTAGCAGAATTGAAGAACGAATTAGAATTGATGGAGTACCGATTGCCAGCGACTTATTTGATAGCGCATTAGCAGAAGTTAAGCAAATTAGTGAAGAAAGCCCTGTTATCGACTTGACTTTTTTTGAAATAACATATCTCTGTGCGATGGTTACGGCATCTAGTCACAATAGCGATGTATTAATTTTAGAAACTGGATTAGGCGGAAGACTAGATGCCACTAGAACTGCTCCGGCCGATACCTGCATCATCACTTCTATTTCGGCTGAGCATAGCGAAATCTTAGGAGATGACATCTGCAAAATAGCCCAGGAAAAGGTTGCTATTGCAAGGCCTGGCGTCAAAGTGATTATTCGCGACCCTGAAAATGAGGATATCAAAGCGGCAATGCGTGAGGAATGTCAAGCCGCTGGAAACATTGAACTTGGTGAAATACCGCTTCCAGCTCAACCTATTTTTGTTGAGATTCCGCAGATGGTTACCACTCGACAAGAGGCCGCAATCCTTGTCGATCAGACATTGAAGAGAACCGGAATGGACACATCAACAGTATGGCAGGCAAAGAACTCAATTCGTTGGCCTGCTCGTATGCAATTTATTCCTGCTGGAAAAACAGGTGGCCATGAATTCTTGCTCGATGGGGCTCATAACCCAAGCGGCATGGCCAGAATAATGCCAGAGGTTGCAAACATGATTGAAAGTTACAAAATTCAAGCATGGTCGCTAGTTTTTGCAGCATCTCCTCAGCAAGAAATGGACGCATTCGTCGCCCCATTGCTTGAATATTGCCAAAAAAACCCACCTCGTCAAATAATCATCACCGCTCCGCAAGGAGGAAGATATCCTGGCATTGAACCTCAACAATTGATGACTCACTTCATGGCTATTGATTGCGACATCTCCGCAGTAGAATATCCCGAGAGTGCATTATCCATAATAGAAGACGAAGAACCGCATGATGTTGGTCTAATCGTCAGCCTTGGCTCTATGTATTTACAGGGAAATATACTCGGTTTGCTATACCTTGATAGCGATGAGGACCTAAGTTTGCTAGCGAAGATATGAAACAAGGACAGGGCTAGCAAGGATTGGGTGAGGACATGAAAGACAAGCATTTGGCTATCCGGATTCAACAATGCTTAACTTTGGCTGAGGCTTCTAATTGCCCTCGCAGGAAATTCGGCGCTCTATTGGTCGATCCGGCGAGAAATGTAATCTTGATGGATGGCTATAACGGCGGCCCAAGAGGCGGAGGACGCCTTTGTGGTGGCGAAGAATGTTTGAGAGATACCCAAAGCGTAGTATCTGGTACACGTGTTGAAATCGGTTGCCACCATGCTGAAATGAATTTGATTTGTAATGCAGCGGCCAACGGAGTGCCTACCAATGGTGCATGGCTAATCGTTACCGGAGAGCCTTGTATGATGTGTGCTAAACTAATACACCATTCTGGAATTTCAAAGGTTGTTATCGTCGATGGTGGCTTCATGGGAGAAAATGGTGTAGGCTATCTTGGCGAACATGGTGTTGAGATTCAAAGTGTTGATGGGCCAAAAGACCCTAGAAGTCAGAATTAATATTCGAACCCGAGAAGTCAAAATTAATTTTCATTAATTTTCAATAATATTAGATAATATTTAAAATTCACAAAGGATACGATTTTCCCCCTTTAGGGGGAATGATATGGGCGTGACAGTCATATGCAAGCCCGAACTCGCATCTGCTATGAGCGACGATAATGAGTCCAATAATACGGGCCGTGATGTTTCCGATGAATTCGTCGCAATCGAGAGAGAACTACGTGCTGAATCGTTTTTTGATTCAATAAAAGATCAGTTACCCGGAATGTTGGGAATGGCATTTATGTTCGTTATTACCATCCTAATTGCGCTTTTCATCAGACCTTGGTATGATATTGCTGGCCTACATGCATTTGGAGAAGAAGGTGCAACTCAAGTCAAATATATCGCAATGGAATTGTCTTTTATCTTTATTTTTACCGGAATTATTTTACTTTTGGCCAAATACAAAAAGGACTGGGTTATCAAATATGGAATAATGGGTATTTTAGCAATGGCTTTGATGTACTCAACAGTACCTCTCGCACATATGATGGTAATCGATTTTGATGCTGAACCTTTTGAATACGATGCTGCATCAACCCATACCAGTGAATCATATCTTGTGAATTATGGAATGGAAGGCTTCCTAACAACTGAATTGACTGGAGAAGCCGATGGACCTTGGAATGATTCTGTAAGTTATTGGCATGGTCAACCGTTTGATGGCGAACCGGTATGGCAGGTTGACCAGCAACGCAGTCCTGGAAACGACCTAGGTGATACTAGAGTTGTACTAAATGGCAATATTGCAACATTTACAAACGGTGTTTGGATTTGGACTATCGACATTGATAGTGGTGAGAAATTGAACACATATGCTTGTCACGAAATAGATCTTATTCAAGGAGTAATTCCTCTGTCAAATATGCATACTGCTTGCTCTTTAGCAGTTCTAGTTGATGATTCAATGTATGTCGTTTCCACCGATGATTCCATATTCCATTACAGGGTTTTTGAAGAACAATTGGTTTATCAAGCATCATGGGCATTACCAACTAACATTGGAATTGCAGATGGAGTCCTATATTCTGAATTAATTTCTGAGGACAGGCTACTTATCACCACTACAACACAAGTATGTATTGTTGAATTAGCAGAAACAAATAACGCACTATTATCTCTACTTGAAATTGAACCTGCTGCAACTGCATTCGTAAGAAACTCCACCGGATATTATGCAAGTTCTGATTTCGGACATTCGCCATGGTCTGACGTGACAATAGAAAATGCAAGTGCAGATACTGGATTTATCCTAATAGGAGAAAATAATGGTAATGTTCTTGGATTTGAGTGGAATCAATCAGCTGAAGTTGAGGTCGTAGAACAAACAAAGATGCATCTAATGGATTTCTCTGAGACGATTCAATCTGCCAGATTAACCGACTTGGATGTTTCAGGATATACAGACATGCTCATCACCACAGGCGATACAGCACACTGGCTTCATGGCCAGTCATTGATTAACAAAATTTCGTTCCCAATTGATGATAATCTCGCAACCGGTTATTTTGTTGAAGATTCAAACTCCAGTTCACAATTTGTAGCAATTTACGACGATGATGGCTCTACTGCTAAACATGGAGAAGTAACAGGTGAAATGATGACATTATCAGGAATGCAATTGTACGAAGGGCCGTTTATTGTTGGAGTTATCGTTGCTATTGCGTTAATGATTTTACTATATGTTCACAGTGAATGGTATGTGGTTAACACAGTTGGAGTATTGGTTGGCTCAGGGGTCATAGTAATGCTCGGTGTTGCATTCGTTCCTTCACTGATTATCATCTTCATGGTAGTGGCAGCGATATATGATGCATGGGCGGTTTACAAGTCCAAACATATGCTCGCCTTAGCCGATACGATGATCGGTTTGCGATTACCAATTCTGTTAGTTGCCCCTCAAAGCAAAGGATATTCATTCAAGGAAGGTCAAACATCAATTAGCGATAAAGGTGGAGAAATGCCTGCTCAGTCATCTGCTCAAACAACGACTAAAAAATCCAATAAAGGTGGAGAAGCTATGTTTATGGGACTTGGAGATGTCATATTCCCTGGAATGTTAGTCCTTTCATGCGCTCAATGGCTCGATGAGTCAGTAGCAATACCTGTCGCAATGGGAGCATTGGTCGGTGGCCTATTCGGATATTCAGCACTAATGTATTTCGTTGCCCAAGGTAAAGCACAAGCAGGATTACCTCTGCTCAACGGTGGTGCAATTTTAGGATATTTAATCACAGGATTTTTCTTCATAGGAACATCGTTATTAGATTTCGGAATTAGTTGGTGAAAATAATGCTTGATATTACTTTGTTTAGAGAAAACCCGCAGTTGATATTTGCGGATCACGATAAGCGTGGTATCGTACATGATAAAGTTCAACAAGTGATTGACCTAGACCTTAAGTGGAGAGATTTACAACATCAAACCAACCAACTGAGGCAACAAAAGAATGGCGCTGCTCGGGGTATTGGAGAAGCGATGAAATCAGGAAACCGTGATGAAGCGGAGAAAATTAAAGCTCAAGTTGCAGATTTAGGCAAAGAGATTAGTGCTGCAGAAAGTGCAACGGATGAAGCTCTTGCTCAGAGGGATAAGATTAGGATGACAATTCCAAATATCCTTCATCCTGATGTACCTGTAGGTGAGGACGAAGGCGGTAATACACAACACAGCGTTCATGGTCAAAAACCAATTTTTGATTTTGAACCTCGCACTCATAACGAATTGATAGAAATAAATAAATGGGTAGATTTGAAACGAGCAGCAAAGATTGTTGGTTCACGTTTCTTCTTCCTAAAGGGTGACTTGGCTCGCTTAGAATTCGCATTACAACAATATTCAGTCGAGTTCATTCGCCAAAGGGGATTCACTTTCGTTCAGCCCCCTGCTATGATGAATAGAGAAGCCTACGAAGGTGTTACTGACTTGGCTGACTTTGAGACTGTGATGTATGGAGTTGAACCTGAACAATTCTACATGATAGCCACCGCAGAACACCCACTAACAGCGATGTTCATGAATGAGACTATCCCTGAAGAACAATTACCTTTGAAAATAGTTGCTGTATCTCCATGTTTCCGCAGGGAAGTGGGTTCACACGGTCAATCCGATTTAGGGATTTGGCGAGTCCATCAATTCACAAAAGTAGAGCAAATCGTTTTCGCAACGCCAGAGCAATCATGGCAAATTCAAGAAGAATTATTACAAAACTGTATCGACTTGTGGGATAGTTTGTCGATTCATTACGAAGTGGTCAATATCTGCACCGGCGATATGGGAACTGTTGCGGCAAGAAAGTACGATCTTGAAGCATGGATTCCAGGTGCTGACCAATACAAAGAAATCGTCTCTTGTTCTAACTGTACTGACTATCAAGCCAATAGATTGAACATTCGCTATGGCCAACCTGGCCATGCTGGCCAGCCTATTGCACACACTCTAAATTCAACTGCAGTGGCAACATCTCGTGCATTGGTTGCGATTATGGAACAGATGCAATTAGCAGATGGTCGAGTTAGTATTCCTCAAGTTTTGCGACCATTTATGGGCGGTCAAGAAACTCTACAACCATGTAATTGGGGCTAACAACTAGACAGGTGAAAAAAATGCGAACAATACAGGCTTTATTTCTAACATCATTATTCCTATTGGCTCCGCTCTCTGGTTGCTTTGGGCAAGACTCTGCAGACGAGGTTATTGCTGATATTACCGTTAGCGAAGAACAAACATTGGTTGCAATACGCGGCCAACCATATTTCTTAGAAGTGGAATCAAATGTTGATTTCAAGGTCCATCGCTCTGCTGGAATGTTCTTTGTCGATGAATATAATGTCTTTAGAGATGCGATGAACTGGACTTATTCCTCCGAAGTATCGGTAATTGAATTATTGATAATAGATACTGAGCAAAGTGAATTAGCACTTTCCGTTAGTACCGTTGATGATGAAGTTTTTTGGAATGCAACTCTCATTCTCGAGGATTCAAGCGAAATGATGCTAGTAGATGGACGTCGTGCCTTTGATACTATTGACATGTTGACTACCGATTGGAATAATCGTTGGTGTGCAAGCGCATCCATCCATGATGGTGGAGCAAGTTATGAGGCTGCTGCAAATGGAATCGCAGCAATTTGGGAAACCTATGGCTTTGATGAAGTAGTTGTTACTCATTACGAAGATGCCCCTGACCAAATCAATGTTGTAGGCTATAAATACGGCCTTCTTTATCCAGATCAAATCATATTACTGGGCGGTCATTTTGATGTCGCTTATGCATTTACACCACCTGGTGGCGGTACTAGCGAAGGTGCTAATGATGACACCAGCGGTTCAACTGTAAGTATGGAAGTTGCTCAAGCAATAGCCAGCCGTGAATGGGACCATACAGTTGCAGCAGCGTTGTGGGCATGTGAAGAAGAAGGTTTGCTTGGTTCTGCAGCATTCGTTAATCATCTACCGGAAGGCCAGAATGTTAAGGCCTACATGAATTTTGACATGGTTTCATTAAACTACCCAATTATTCCACCTCCTGGTTATGGCCCTTATGATTTAGGGATTGCTACAGCAGGCGCAGATGAAGGAAATTTGAGTCAGATGAATGAGTGGCTAAGAGTTGTTGTAGAGGATGAGATGAGTTTTCAAGATACCAGCCAAAATGATATTCATTGGGAAAGTGCAGAATCGTGTGCCAGCGACCACTGTTCATTCTTCACTCACGATTATGCAACATTCAACTTCTTTAGTGCTGGTGGAGATATTTCATTCTGGCAAGAATGGCATTCTGGCTCGGATAACCTTGACTTCATGGTCACCAAAGCAGGTGGAGAGGAGAACTTAGGAGATGGTTTCAATACTCTTGTTTGGTCTTCATTGAATCTATTCATTCATATCGACAATACTGATGATTCCTTCCAAGGTCGTTGGTATTCAGCCCCTCAACAAGAGGCTTAAGCAAATAGTGACTGCTCAACCGTTATCTATCATGAACGGTTACAATGGCCATGGAGGCTACTATTGCGATATTCCACTTATTTGGATTACTTGCTCTAGCATTGCTAACTCCAGGTCCAAATCCACTTACCTGTTTTGCGCATAGTGGGATGTTTGGAAAAAAGAGTAACGTGCCTCTGATAACCGGTATGGCGATTGGACTATTGATTGTAGAATTGACTGTTGGCTTACTAGTCGATTCAGTTAGTGAAAATACAGCAGCAAAGGAAATACTTCATTGGATTGGAATGACATTTTTGGCTGCTATGGCTATTGCAATGTTTAGATTCGATCCAACTACCATACAAATTACTGACTCGGGTGGCAAACTTGGACTAAAAACGGGTATTATAATGCAATTTGTCAATGGTAAAGAATGGGCATTTGTAATTATTGTAATGAGTGAATATATCGAGCCACTTGGCGGTGGAATAATTGGTATTGCAACGATTATTAGCATTACGGTATCTGTCTGCGTATTAGCGATGATAGCATGGACCTTCTTTGGTGATAAATTGAATAATCTCTTTAGCGATCCCGTTAAGGGTCCGCGTGTATTCAAAATCTGTGCAATATTGCTTACGCTACTATGGTTAGTGTTCCTAGTAAAAGGACCTGTAGCCTAAGTTTCAATCTTTAAGATCTTTAGCCTGCTTAGCCCACTGGTCACGCTTAACTCTACCAGGGAAGAATTCAATGGCGATGTTGACTTCTTCTTCAATCTCAGATGTCATCTTAGCAAGTTGTTCGAAACGATAAATTCCCAAAGCGTTGAGTTTCTCTTCGATGAATGGACCAACACCTTTCAAATCCTGAAGATTATCTTTATCGGACGCAGAAGCGATTCCAAGCGTTGCGAAATCAATAGATGATGCATTCGATTTGACTCTCATTAATTCTGCTTGCTTCTTTTCTTCCTTGCTAACAGATTTTGCTTCAGCAGTCTTAGCCTTAGTTGCCTTAGCATCCTTAGCCTTTGCATCCTTAGCATCCTTCTCTTCAGTTGCCTTAGCGCTCTTGGCATCCTTGGCCTTAGTGGCTTTGTCAGCCTTAGCGGCCTTAGAATCAGCGTCATCCTTTGCTTTTGCTTCCTTAGTAGCCTTAGCTTTAGCATCCTTCTCTTCAGTTGCCTTAGCGCTCTTGGCAGCCTTTGCTTTTGCATTCTTAGCATCAGCGTCATCCTTAGCTTTAGCATCCTTCTCTTCAGCAGCCCTAGCCTTTGCTTCCTTAGTAGCCTTAGTAGCCTTAGCTTTAGCATCCTTCTCTTCAGCAGCCCTAGCCTTTGCTTCCTTGGCGCTCTTGGTCTCAGCGGCTTTGTCAGCCTTGGCCACGACGATATCTCCGAGCATGCCTTCGGACTCCAATACTTCCATCTGAGTGGTCCAATCATCTGGTGAGTAACTATCCCTCTTTTCTGCAGCCTTATTCTCAGCAGCCTTGGTATCAGCTTCAGCCTTTACCTTTTCTTTCTTGGAAAACTTTGCTTCCTTAGCAGCCTTTTCGTATTTATTCTTCTGACTCATATTCTTCTTAACCGTTACAGACCAAGAAAGGTAAACGCTTGCTCGGCCAAGTTTCAACAGACCAGAGTATTCACCGCCCTCAAAGGTTGGTCTACCTCTACTATCGTCAAACAAGATGTTGATGGTAATTTCTCCATTTTCTCCAATGGCGACTGACCTAGTGCCAATTTCATCGGATGAAGTTTCAAACATGCTGAACTTGTTGCCGTTTGCTTGTTGGTTAAAGTCAATCATTTCGACATTGACATCAGACATATTTGTGATTGTGATGACTTCAATACTATGTGCAGAATCACCCGGTTCAAGATCCTTTATTTGTTGCAAAATGAACGGATCATCTTCTGTTCCTGCTCCGGATACGAACTCGGGAAGTGAGGTCGTATTCTCAGGTTCTGGCCCATCTGCCAATAGTAGAAGGATTCTCTCACGCTGTAGGATTAGTGGAATTAGTAACACTAATAGCAGGAATATCAGGAATGGGAAACACCACATCCAACTGAATCCATCATCACTTTCAATTTCTTCTAATATAGTCAGTGAAATATCAAACGATTCACTATGAACTGAATTATTGGCCCAAATTGTGAAGGTCATTGTAGTGCTTGGTTGTGAAGGAATACCACGAATACTTCCATCGAGCATAGCATCTCGGGCTGGACTCCAGCCAAAGGTTAGCCCTTCAGGTAAATCTCCACTTATTTCCCAAGTTGCAACTCCACCAAGGCCGGTTAAGTTAGGAAGTAATGGTGCCATATTATCGCCAACAGTTAGTTCAAGATTATTGCTTGGATAAGTCAAGGTAAACGGCAAGTCCAACATCTCGTCAAGTGCATCGCAAATTCCATCTGAATCTTCATCGGTTGGTACGCTGGTGGCATCAGGAGGATCTGTTCCACATGCAACTTCATCCAAATCGCTCCAATCATCACCATCATCATCAAGGTCGAGAACAAGAGGCGGTTCACTGGTTGAATTACCATAGAGATTGTCTGGGAATCCGTCACCATCAGTATCGGTATAAGCAGCCGGGTCATTCGGGAATGCATCAGGACCTGCTGTACAATTACTGGTAACAGGAGATGCTGGTCCATCACACACTCCGTCTCCATCTGTGTCAGCATTAAGTGAATCAGTACCTGTGTCGGTGGTTGAATTGTAAATACTGCTATTTGTTTCAAGGACGTTGTAGAGTCCATCACCATCAATATCATCATCTATTTCATCACAGATTCCATCGCCATCCATATCGGTTGGCATATCGGTTGCATTGAGTGGGTCAGAGGCACAATCAACTTCTCTAGTATCTAGGAAACCATCGTTATCATCATCATCATCAGCAATCAAGCCGCCTTCACCATCTGGATCAATATCAGGATATGCATCTCCGTCTGTATTAACTGGAAGAAGTGGGTCTAGTGGGGCTGAATCAGGCCCAGCATAGCAATCGCCGTCGCCAGTTCCTTGCCCGTCACAGAAACCATCTCCATCAGTATCAGGGTCGGTTGGGTCTGTTCCAATTAGGTCTTCATCAAGGTCAGACATACCATCGTTATCATCGTCAAGGTCCTCTACAAGGTCGTACGGTGGGTTGGTTTCAGGATAATCTTCAGGAAGAGAATCAGGCATACCATCGCCATCAGAATCTTCGAGCACTTCAAGCCAGAAGGTTGAGACAATCGACATACTTGGCGTGGTTGTATTTGCCCATACAGTGAACGTAGTATTGTCAAGCGTTTGTGTAGGAGTTCCACTAATGATTCCTGTATTGGTATCAAGAACTAGTCCTTCAGGTAATGCAGGAGATATTTCCCACGTAGCGCCTGGAACTGCGTTAGCAGGAGGTAACGGAGTGGTCAAAGTATTGTTGACCAATACGGTTGGGCCAAGAGGGCCGGTTCCGAAAGGATTCGAGTCAGGTCCGCCTATACAGATTGGTAGAACATCGTTTGGACCATCACAGATTCCATCATCATCAGTATCAGGGTCAAGTGGGTCTGTTCCCATATCGTCAGTTCCATTATAGAATCCAGTTCCAGTTTCGCTCAAATCTGGAGCACCATCACCGTCATCGTCAAGGTCTTCAATAAGTTCACCATCTTCTGGGTAGTCAATTGGTAATTGGTTCGGTTCTCCATCACGGTCTGTATCTTCAAGAACTTGTAAATTGAAGTCAAAGGAAATCGTTGAACCGGTAGCATTGCCATAAATTGTAAAGGTGGTGTTACCAATAATTTCGGTAGGAGTGCCACTGATAATTCCTGAAGTAGCATCAATAGTAATTCCCGCTGGTAAGTCTGGAGAGATTTCCCATGTTGCAGCAGGTAACTGATATGATGGCACTAAACTAGACATTTGTGAATTGTTAAGAGCATAAATTACTCCTTCCGCAGGTTGACCAAGCGGTGTTTCATCTGGTCCTGCAATACAGATTGGTGGAACTGCAATTGGTCCATCACAAATTCCATCAAAGTCAGAATCTGGATTGAGAGGATCGGTTCCAGTGTCGGTATCGCCGTTGGCAATACCGGTATTTGTTTCGTTAACATCATCTAAGCCATCACCATCATCGTCCAAATCCTCGACCAAAACAGGGTCGCTATTAGAAGGAGGATTGAGTGTATCTGGATCGCCATCACCATCGGTGTCGGTATCAGCTGATGGGTCGGTTGGGAACGCATCTGGACCTGCACCACAGTTCGGGTCAAAATATGTGGAAGCGATTTCTCCGTCACACATTCCATCACCATCTGTATCTGGGTGCAATGGATTAGTACCATCATTTTGCTCATCTATATCAGAAATACCATCATTATCATCGTCAGTATCTTCGACAAGACCTGGTGAATCCGGATTGGATGAATCGTAATCACTTGGCAATACATTTGGCATTCCATCGCCGTCAGTATCCTCAAGGAGTTCAACTGTAAAGTCCCACGAAAGTGAGGTACTACCGCTATGATTAACCCAAACTGTGAACGTGGTGTTAGCCAGTGTTTCCGTTGGAGTTCCGCTGATTTCGCCATTGTTGGCATCAAGAGATAGAGTGGCAGGGAGATTAGGTGAAATCTCGTAGGTCCCGCCGCTAATCGACATGTATGGAGCAAGGGTGTTGATGGCTGTATTATTGACGCCAACCAAGGTTGCTGGAGGCAATACACCATTCGGGTCTGGATCTGGTCCTGCTATACAGATTGGAGGTACAGCATTTGGTCCGTCACAAATCCCATCATCATCAGTATCAGGGTTAAGTGGGTCGGTTCCCGTATCGGTTCCATCAATGTAGATTCCCGTATTGGTCTCTACACTGTCGAGCAAGCCGTCAGCGTCATCATCATCATCAGCAACTAAGCCGGAAGTTGGTTGTTCAGCAGAGTTGTAATCAATTGGAAGTTCATTTGCTAATCCATCTCCGTCATAGTCAGCAAGACTGACGAGGTTGAATGAGAAGGTCTCGGTTGCACTACCGCTGTGGGTTGCAGTAACCGTGAAGGTGGTGTTAGCCAATGTCTGGTTCATCGTACCGGTGATTTCTCCAGTCGCAGCATCTAGGACCAAATCGGTTGGAAGCGCAGGGACAACAGCCCATAGGGTCGTTCCGTTCCAAAATGGTGTGTGGAATCCAATGGCATCGATGGTTTGTCCATCAACAATCGTGTGTGGATTGTCAGTATCAACAGTGAACCATAGTTCAATGGTTGTGCTGTAACCACTCTGATTTGCATAAACTGTGTAGGTTTGGTTGGTTGCATAGACCGAAGGCGTACCGCTGATGATGCCACCAGCGAGGCTCAAGCCTGAAGGTAAAGTAGGTTCAACTTCCCAAGTTGCCGCAGAAGGTGTGCCGGTGCTGTTGTTGAATGTATTTCCACCTGAGCCAGGTGTTGGTGTGTTCGAACTACCTGTGCCTCCGTTGCCGAGTTGGCCATTGTATCCATATCCCCAGCAGGAGAATGAACCGTTGTCAATAATGACGCAGGTATGGATTCCTCCAGCGGCTATGGCGACTGCCGTTCGGCCAGCACCAAGGCTACTGGTCAAGGTTGGCGTGGTTTGGTCCGATGTGCTTACGTTGCCCAGTCGGCCATTGGCTCCTTCTCCCCAACAGGAAGCAGAACCATTGTCAAGAATGGCGCAGGTGTGCTGGGATCCAGCGGTTATGGCGACCGCTGTTCGACCAGCACCAAGGCTGCTGGTCAAGGTCGGTGAGAGAACACGATATGTTGTGTTTCCGTTGCCAATTGCGCCATAGCTTCCAAACCCCCAACAGGAAACTGAGCCGTTGTCAAGAATGGCGCAGGTGTGTTCACCTCCAGAGTCTATAGCGACTGCCGTACGACCAGCACCAAGGCTGCTGGTCAAGGTTGGAGTGGTTTGATAAGCTGTGCCTCCATTGCCCAGTGGACCTTTTTCCCCCTTTCCCCAACAGGAGACTAAACCGTTGTCAAGAATGGCGCAGGTGTGATAGGTTCCAGCGGATATAGCGACCGCCGTGCGATTAACACCAAGGCTGCTGGTCAAGGTTGGGGTGAGTGCATTTGCCCCGCTTCCGTGGCCCAGTTGACCATAGCTACCTTGCCCCCAACAGGAGACCGAACCGTTGTCAAGAATGGCGCAGGTGTGATAGGCACCAGCGGATATGGCGATTGCAGTACGGCCAACACCAAGACTGCCGGTCAAGTTTGGGCTGAGTGAATTTGTCGTGTTTCCGTTGCCCAGTCGGCCGTCGCCTCCATTCCCCCAGCAGGAGACAGAGCCGTTGTCAAGAAGAGCGCAGGTGTGAGAGCCTCCATTGGATATAGCGACAGCCGTGCGACCAGCACCAAGGCTGCTGGTCAAGGTTGGGCTGAGTGCATCTGATAAGCCTCCGTTGCCCAGCCGGCCACTGTTTCCAGTTCCAAAACAGGCGACAGAACCGTTGTCAAGAATGACGCAGGTATGGGAACTTGCAGCGGATAGTTTCGAGTTGCTGAACATAGTGCTCGAACTGCCCGAACCGTTGCCTGAACCGCTGCCTGAGCCGTTACCAGAACCACTGCCAGAACCGGAACCGGAACTACCTGCAGTGTAGTTGAGCGTGATTGGCGCCATTGCTTCGCCGAGTGAAAGGGCTGCACCGTCAACCGTACTGGTAAGAGTGTTAAAGGTCGTGGCTGAGAGCCAAACGGTCGCCTGGTAGGTGACGCTGTTTAGTATTGCAGTAACTGTATAGGTGGTATTGCTTGATCCTACAAGTGGTGTGCCGCTAATGACACAGGTGCCTTGAGTGATAGAAAGTCCAGATGGTAATGCAGGTGAGATTGAACAGGTTGCTCCGCTAAGGTCGGTCATGCCGCCGACTGTGCCGGTGCTGGAATTGAAAACATCTGAGCCCGAGACTGCTGTTGGGTAGTCCTGGTCTCCTGTGCCTCCGTTGCCAAGTTGGCCATAGCCTCCCCATCCCCAACAGGAGGCAGAATCGTTGTCAAGAGTGACGCAGGTGTGGGCGTATCCAGCGGCAATGGCGACCGCAGTTCGGCCAGCACCAAGGCTGCCGGTCAAGGTTGGTGTAGGCTGCGAACCCGTTGTTCCTCCGCTACCTAATTTGCCAGTGCTTTTAGATCCCCAACAGGAGACTGAACCATTGTCAAGAATGGCGCAAGTGTGGTCATTTCCAGTGGCGAGGGCGACCGCAGTTCGGTTAGCACCAAGGCTGAGGGTCAAGGTTGGAGCGGTTACTGAACCACTGATTCCGTTGCCCAGTTGGTAAGCACCTCCATATCCCCAACAGGAGACTGAACCGTTGTCAAGAATGGCGCAGGTGTGCTTATCGTAAGTGGATATAGCGACTGCCGTACGGCCAGGACCAAGACTGCTGGTCAAGGTTGGCGAGAGTGACTCCGTTGTACCTCCGTTGCCCAGTTTGCCATAGTTCCCCGCCCCCCAACAGGAGACTGAACCGTTGTCAAGAATGGCGCAGGCGTGGTTCCCTTTAGCGGATATGGCGACTGCAGTTCGGCCAAGACCAAGACTGCTAACCAAGGTTGGTGTGTGTGAATCTGACGTGCCTCCGTTGCCCAGTCGGCCAAGGGCTCCTTCGCCCCAACAGGACACTGAACCGTTGTCAAGAATGGCGCAGGTGTAGCCGCTTCCAGCGGATATGGCGACTGCCGTGCGGTTAGTACCAAGGCTGCTGGTCAAGGTTGGCGTGCTCTTTTGAGTTGTGCCTCCGTTGCCCAGTCGGCCATTGGTTCCATACCCCCAACAGGAGACAGAACCGTTGTCAAGGATGACGCAGGTGTGGGCGCTTCCAGCGGATATGGCGACTGCCGTGCGCCCAGCACCAAGGCTGCTGGTCAAGGTTGGTGTAAGCTGCGTACCCGATGATACTCCGTTACCCAATTTGCCATTGCTTCTAGATCCCCAACAGGACACTGAACCGTTGTCAACAATGGCGCAGGTGTGAGAGAATCCAGCGGATATTTTTGAGTTGCTGAACACAGTGCTCGAACTGCTGCTCGAACCGCCGGAACCGCTGCTTGAACTGGCGTTGTATTGGAAAGTGATGTCGGTCATTGCTTGGTCGATGGTGAGCGCTGCACCTTCGACGCTCGCAGTCAAGGCGTTGCCACCGGTACTCGAGTCGAAAACATCTGAGCCCGAGACTGCTGTTGGGTAATACTTGTCAGCTGTTCCCCCGTTACCAAGTTGGCCATAACCTCCAACCCAACCTGAAGAACCCCAACAGGAGGCACTACCGTTGTCAAGAGTGACGCAGGTGTAGGCGCCTCCAGCGGCAATAGCGACTGCAGTTCGGCCAATACCAAGGCTACCTGTCAAGATTGGTGTGGTCTGCGAACCCGATGTTTGCCCGGTACCCAATGCACCAGAACCTGCATAGCCCCAACAGGAGACTGAACCGTTGTCAAGAATGGCGCAGGTGTGCTGGCCTCCAGAGGCTATGGCGACTGCCGTGCGGCCAGCACCAAGGCTGCTGGTCAAGGTTGGTGTCGAACCATTAGCCCCGTATCCGTTGCCCAATGCACCAGAACCTGCATATCCCCAACAGGAGACTGAACCGTTGTCAAGAATGGCGCAGGTGTGCTTCTCGTCAGCGGATAGAGCAACTGCAGTGCGGCCAGAACCAAGGCTGCTGGTCAAAGTTGGTGTGAGTGAATCTGACGTGCTTGCGTTGCCCAGTTGACCTTGGGTCCCTTTCCCCCAACAGGAGACTGAAGCGTTGTCAAGAATGGCGCAGGCGTGAACTGTTCCGACTTCAATGGCGACCGCGGTTCGGCCACTACCAAAACTGCTGGTCAAGGTTGGCGTGAGTGAATTTGATGTGCCTCCGTTGCCCAATTTGCCATTGGATCCAGATCCCCAACAGGAAACTGAACCGTTGTCAAGAAGAGCGCAGGTGTAGGCACCTCCAGCGGATATAGCGACTGCAGTTCGGCCAATACCAAGGCTGCTGGTCAAGGTTGGCGTGAGTGAATTTGATGTGCCTCCATTGCCCAGCGCGCCATTGCCTCCAGATCCCCAACAGGAGACTGAACCGTTGTCAAGGATGGCGCAGGTGTGGCCGCTTCCAGCGGATATGGCGACTGCTGTGCGGCCAGGCCCAAGGCTGCTGGTCAAGGTTGGCGTGAGTGAATCTGATGTGCCTCCGTTGCCCAATTTGCCATTGCTTCCAGATCCCCAACAGGCCACTGAACCGTTGTCAACAATTGCGCAGGTGTGGAAGTATCCAGCGGAGATTTTTGTGTTGCTGTAGACAGCGCCGGCGTTGAAGACAGATGCCTCATCAGGAAGTTGAGTTTCTTCCTCAGAACTTAAGGGGTTGAATTGCTCGATAAATCCGACTTGAGTCATCATTACCATCAAGAGAGAGAGAACTACCGCTCGGTTGAAATTGGTATGGCGTGCGCTGGACATAAATTGACCAATGAGCAGCGCGATAAAAGGTCATTCCCGTTCATGATAGGGCCAATTTATTTCAACTATTTGATGAATTAATTATTTTGGCTTCTGCTGATTGAAGATGTTCACTAACCGTTGCTTGTTTTAGATTCATCGACTGAGCAATATCACGTTGAGTGCATCCTCTTGGCCGACTATAGTAGCCCATTTCAATCGCCTTGTCGAGAACGATTCTTTGTTTAGGAGGAAGTATATCAACAAATTCTGGGCCTTGCAAATTTTCTGTTCCGAGTTTCAAACTAAATCCATTACCAATGAGTTCTGAGAGTTTATGACGGACAGTACGTAATGCAGTTTTTGTTCCACGCATAGTCAACATCAGCCCATTGCTGGAGAGCTGTGAAGGATTGACCCACCATACATCTTCCATGTCACAAAATAGAAGTCCAATTGGTCCATTGATAATTACTTTCACGAGAGTTGAGTGAGGATTTTTAGATTTTACTTCTAATATATCAAAACCGCCGAATTCAGAATTCAATGCCTTGGGATCATCGTATTCTAACTTTAGAAAACAAATCATTCCCTCACTGGTTTTCTCAATCAGTGAAATAAATTCGCAACTGTAAAATCTCTCCGCCAAGATTGCACCGGGTAGATTCGC
>Ga0308024_1000377_pt1 | contig 18331 bp, 12 predicted proteins | sample Neamet420_FD_201295 | JGI IMG/M metagenome (GOLD analysis project Ga0308024, IMG submission 201295) | Marine microbial communities from water near the shore, Antarctic Ocean - #420 | ecosystem: Environmental > Aquatic > Marine > Unclassified | place: Southern Ocean | collected 2014-10-03
TGTGTGATGGTGTTTTTTTGACAAAAGATATAAATATAGCAAAAATAATACCAAGTTTATTATCCTAAAAATCTCTCCTTCTACTCTTTCTTAATTGCACTTAAAAGAAACTTCATAAAAAAAGCCTCACTTAAATAAATAAGAAAGGCTTTTTAACTCAAATTAACAAATATTTTATTATTAGATACCTAAAGATTGTCCACCACCAACTTGAATAGTTTCTGCAGTTAAGAATGCTGCATCTTTACTTGCTAAGAAAGAAACAACTCCAGCTACATCTTCTGGCTGCCCTAATCTTCCTAACATAATATTATTCTTCCAAGAAGCAAACACTTCTGGTTTAGTTGACTTTGTTTCTTTATGAAAAGGTGTGTCTATTGTACCGGGAGATACTGCATTAACTCTAATACTATATTCAGCTAAATCTTTTGCTAAAGCTCTTGTAATTGTATGAACTCCTGCTTTAGATGTTCCATAGATTCCTGCTCCAGGTCCTCCTGCATTCCATCCTGCATTTGACGTGTAGTTGATTATTGTAGCATTATCTCCCTTTTTAAGAAAAGGTATTGCTGCTCTTGAAGCGAAAAACACAGAGTCCAAGTTTAATGCCATTACGAATCTATAAAATTCTGTTGTCATTTCTTCAAACCTAGATCTTCCACCTAATCCACCTGCATTATTTACAAGTACATCAATTTTACCATATTTTTCACCTATTGCTGTAATGTTTGAAGTTACTGCGTCTTCTTTTGTAACATCAAACCCGTAATACTCTGCTTTAATACCTTCTGCAACAAGTTCTTTTACTCTTTTAGTTCCTGATTCATCTTCAATACCGTTTAGTATTACAGTAAACCCATCTTGCCCTAATCTTTTTGCTACTGCAAATCCTATTCCTCCTGTTGCTCCTGTTATAACAGCAACTTTTCCATTATTTTTACTCATCTTTTAATATTGTATTAATATGTTATAATATTTTTTACTTTATTCGTTTATTTTATTCTCAATTGGTTTAATTTCTTTAATAAAATATAAAATTGAAAGTGCTGATAATGGCGCTAAAACAGCCAAGATAATAAATGCTGGGGTATAACTTTCTACTGTAATTATTGGTATTAACCAGTTCATTATAATTACAGAAACTGATCCAATACTTCCAGCTAAACCTGCTAGTGCTCCAACAGATTTTCCATTTAGTAAATCACTTGGAATTGTTTGAATATTACTAATTGCAAATTGAAAACCAAAAAGAACTAAAAAGACAAACGATACAAACTTTTCTGGTGTATTTGCAAATAGAATAGCCCCTATAATTGATACAAAGATAATTGCTGCTCCTATTACAATAATTTTTTTTCTAGCTTTATCAACTGATATTATTTGTAATAATTTTATTTTAATGAAGTAAATGAGATTGCTAAAAGCAAAAAGATTACTTAATTAATTTATTCTTCCTTCAGATTTTATATACTTTGATATAAGAAAAGCGTGCAACTTTCTTTTATCAACTTTAAATATTATAACAATATTGATATAATGTTTTAAAGTGAACTTTCATTTTTTCTTTTGCTAATTTTGGATCTTGTTTTAAAATTGCATCAAATATCTCTTGATGTTCTATAATACCTTCTTGTGCTAAACCATTATCACAAACATGATATTTTTCGAAATTTGTAATAATTTCTGGCGTTATAATTAACATAAAAGTATTCATTGTACTATTACCGCTTGCTTTTGCAATTGCTAAATGAAACAACAAATCCTCTTGTACAGCATCCTCTCCGTTAATAACTTTATCTTTATAAGCTTCTAATGCTTCTTTTATTTGTATTAAATCTTCTTTTGTTCTTCTTGTTGCTGCTAATCTTGACGTTTTTAATTCTAATAGAATTCTTGTTTCTACTAAAGACTTAAAATCAGGTTCATCTAATCTTAAAATATCTTCAATCATTCCATTAAGAGCAGTAACACCAATATTTGCTACGAAAGTTCCACTTTGAGGTCTAGATTTTAATAAACCATAAAACTCTAATTTCTGAATTGCTTCTCTTACATTAGTTCTACTTACCTCAAACTTCTCCGAAAGCATTCTTTCTGACGGAAGCTTATCTCCAGGCTCTAAATTTTTATAGTTAATAAAATCTTTAATGCCTATAATTATTAAATTCTGAATTTTTTGATTTTCGTTTTTAGTAAGTACTTCTAATTTCATATTTTAATGTAAAAAATTGGTTAACCAAATTGATTAGTATAAATATATAAAAACTAATTCGAAATAGCCAATTTCTTTTTTAAATTAAGACTTTATCCTATCTGATTAGTCAGATAGGATAAAATTTTAATAAATAATTCAAATAACCTTTAACTCACTAAATTATTGTGTCTGTGCTCGAAGGTATTGGCTACGGCATGCAAAAATTGTGTTTTACAAACACTCCTTTTCTGCTAATACCATCCAATATTCTAGATACCTAAATTTGGATTACTATTTATTGCTGTAATAGGTATTGGCGTTAAGTAATCAGCATCAGTAAAACCTGGTCTTACCTCAAGTCCACTAGTACCAAATGCTTGTGTACCAATTCTTCTTCTTGCAATGTCGTACCATCTTTTACCTTCAAAAGCTAATTCATATCTACGCTCTTCTAATACATCATTAGCAGTAACTGTACCTGAAATATTTGCAGGAGTAGCAGTATTTGAGTAAGTATTTACCCAAGAACCTCCAGCTCTTGCTCTTGTTCTTACTTCATTAATATATTGAACTGCAGCTGCATTATTGTTAATTTCTACTGCAGCTTCTGCTGCAATTAACAATACTTCTGCATAACGCATCATAGAATAATTTTGACTTGTTGCTCTAACAGATCCACGAGCAAATGCTCCTGGAAAACGGTAATATTTTGCAATAAATGGTCTAGGTAAAGCTTGTCCGTGAATAGAACCAGGTGCTGTACCAAATTGAGTATAATCAACTTCCTCAACGGTATCTGGAGTAGTTGCATCACTATCGTGATCTCCTGAAAAAACAGCTTTATCGTCAAAACTTACAGCTCTTCTGTAATCTCCAGCAGGCCACTCATTAAAAACTTTAATTTCTGGAACTACTTGAGCCCAACCACCATTACCGGCTCCATGTCTATAATTATTTCTAATACCAGTCATTGGTGCTATCTGATCATAAGCATTGTCAGAAGCTTCAAAATTGTTATAATCTAAAGAAAATATTGGCTCTTTTGAAGCATCAATAGCATCTGCATTAAATAAGTTTTGAAAATCTGAATCTAAATCATAACCATAAGTACCTTTATCACTAATCACTTCTTTTGCTTTATCAAAAGCTAATTGAAAATCAGCATTACCATTTGTTCCTGCTCTAGTTAAATACACCAATGCTAAATAAGATTTTGCTGCTCCTTTAGAAGGTAGAGCTCTTGTTGCTTGTTGATCAGGTAAATTAGTCTCAGCAAACATTAAATCCGATACAATACCGGCATACACATCTGCTATAGAAGTTTTTGAAATAGAAGCCATTGCTTCTGCAGTTGTAGCTGTTACAGGCTCTGTTAAATAAGGAACTTCACCAAACAATCTTACTAAATGAAAATAATAAAAAGCTCTCATAAAATAAGCTTGTGCAACCACTGGGTTCTTTTCAGAATCTGGTGCATCTACCAATTCAGCACCTGAAATTGCTTGATTAGCTGCCGCTATTCCTCTATAAATTCTATTCCAAGGATCATAAACCATTTCATTATTATCTGTTATGCTATGCTGATCCATTTCTACACGTCTTGTAGTTGTACCAGTAGGTCTAAAAGCTGCCATATCTGAACGTAACATTAATGCATTAGATAGTTTTCTTCCCCAAACTTGTTCGTTAAGGGCGTGTGCATACGTAGCGTTTATTGCAACTTGTATATCATCCGTAGATTGAAAGAAACCCTCTGGAGCTAATAAACCTTGAGGCTCTTCTACTAAATCTGAACATCTAACCATTGATACAGTTATCAATAGTAAGAAAATAAATTTAAATGTCTTCATATTTTTATATTTTTAAATTTTTGATTAAAATTTTAAGTTTAGACTGAAGTTAATAGACTGTAACGTTGGATAGTTTCCAAAATCATGCCCTTGAGCAGTATTCCTTTTACTATTAGTTGCACCACTTCCACCAAAGAAACTTACTTCTGGGTCTAAACCAGAATAATCAGTAAGTGTTAATAAGTTTTGTGCACTCAAAGAAAATCTAATGTTATCTGCTCCTAATTTTTCAACTATGTCAGAAGGTAAGTTATAACTTACAGCTACATTCTTAAGTCTTATATAACTACCATCTTCAACAAAACGTGAAGATATCTCTCTATCAGAATTGTTTCCTGCACGAGGTGCAGTTCCATTTTGTGAAGCGTTAAAATAATCATAAGTTGTATTTGAATCTCCGTTATGTAATTGAACATTAGTCATGTTAAAAATTTCTCCACCTTGAGAACCTTGAACAAAAATGTTTAAATCCCAATTTTTATAAGAAAAGTTGTTGGTAATTCCAAAAGTGTAATCTGCATTAGGATCTCCAATAGTAGTTTGATCTCCTGCACCACGTGAACCATCTCCGTCTATATCTCTAAACAATGGATCTCCTGCTAAAGTTGTACCTGATGCACCTACTGTACCAGTTGGTAAAGTACCTCCTTGGTGAATACCTACATAATCATAACCCCAAAAAAGACCTACTGCTTCTCCTTCTCTTAAAACATAAGTATTACCAACACTAAAGTAACTTGGAGCAGCACTATCAAACAAATCTGCATTGTTTATTAAACTTACTACTTCATTTTTATTGGTTGACCAATTAAAATCTGCATTCCAACTAAAGTTATCGTTAGAAATAATATTTGCATTTAAAGAAACCTCAAAACCTTGATTATTAATTTCTCCTACGTTTGCTAAAATTTGAGAATTTAAAAACCCAAAGTAACTAGGGAATCCTGTATTCGCCATAATTAAATCATCCGTATCAATGTTATAGTAATCTAAAGAAAGTTTAATCTTACTGTTATATAACCCTAAATCTACACCTATATTTGTTTGAGTAGAAGTTTCCCATTTTAAATCAGGATTCGAAGGTTGATTTGGTGTAACCGCACTAACCTGTTGTCCTCCTACAGAAGAATAAATAGCACTTAAACTAGCTAAAGATTGGTATGCAGAAATAGCTTGATTTCCTGTTTGTCCCCAACTTGCTCTTAATTTTAAATTAGAAATAGCTTCTACATCTTGTAAAAAACTCTCATTAGAAATTTTCCAACCTAAAGCAGCAGAAGGAAAAATTGCATACTTCTCATTTTTTGAGAAATTTGATGCCCCATCTCTTCTTACAGTAGCAGTTAATAAGTACTTGTCATCATAATCATAATTTACTCTACCAAATTGAGATTGAATTTCTGATTCTGTAAAAGATGAAGTAGGTGTTAAGGTAACTGAACCTGCTCCTAAATTACTATAACCTACACTATTTGAAGGAAATCCTTGAGCTCCTGCTCCAAACTGTTCGTTTGAATTTTTTTGATAAGAATATCCTCCTAATAAGGTTAAACTTCCTTTCCCTATTTCTTTATTATATGTTAAATAATTCTCACTCAATACTGTATTAGATTGTGAGTTTGTAATAGTTGCTTCTCCACCTTTTTGACCTGCCGTAACAATTAAAGTTGAAGGTAAATAAAGACCTCCTGTTTGATTAATTGATTTAAAACCAAAAGTTGTTTTAAAGTTAAGACCTTCAATAATTTCATAATCTAAATAAGTATTTGCTCTAAAATTATCTGTAACGATTTCATTGATTCTTTCAGTAGCAACTGCATACGGGTTATCAAGAAAATCTCCCCTAGTATCTACAGTAAAGCTACCATCTGCTGCTCTAATTCCAAAATCAGGTCTAAATCTCATTGCCAAACCAATTACATCATCGTTACCTACTGTAACACTACCTGTAGATTGTGTTGGAATTCCATTTTTAGTACCTCTACTTCCAAAAAGGTTCAATCCTAATTTTAATTTATCAGTTACTTTTGCATCAAAATTTGTTAAGAAAGTTGCTTTTTCAAAACCAGAATTAACTACAATACCATCTTGCTTAAAATAGTTACCTGAAGCATAAAAATTTACTTTATCTGAACCTCCAGAAAGAGAAATTTGATGATTAACAGTAGTACCAGTTCTGTAGATTAAATCTTGCCAATCTGTATTTTCTGTTCCTTGTGTATAAGTTGCTGGTGCAACACCTGCAGTTAATGCTTGATTATTAAATACTTCTTGCTGGAATGTTGCAAAATCATCTGCATTTAATAAGTCTAACTTATTAGCAGTACTTTGAACAGCATATGTAGTATTCAACTCAATAGTAAGTTTTCCACTTTTACCTTTTTTAGTTGTAACTAAAACAACACCATTGGATCCTCTAGATCCATAAATAGCCGTTGCAGAAGCATCTTTTAATACTTCTAAAGATTTAATGTCATTTGCTTGAGGCATACTCGCTCCAACAAAACCATCTACTACAATTAATGGAGCACTACTTGCACTAATAGAAGTATTACCTCTAATTTTAATACTAATAGGAGCTCCTGGCTCACCACCATTATTAGATTGTACAACTACACCAGCTGCTCTACCTTGTAATGCTTGTGCAGCATTTAGCACTGGAAATGCAGTTAACTCTTCAGTTGTTACGGAAGATACAGCACCTGTTATATCACTCTTTCTTCTTTTTCCATAACCAACAACCACAACTTCATCTAAATTAGCAGCATCTTCCGCCAAACTGATATTTAAAGTTTTTTGATTATTAATAGTTACGTTTTGTGTTAAATACCCTAAATAAGAAAATTCTAAAACTGCCCCTTTTGTTATTTTAATTGAATAATTTCCATCAAGATTGGTTTCAGTTCCTGTATTTGTGTTTAGTATCCTTACTGAAACACCTGGAAGTGTACTGTTGTCTGCTTTCGACACTACTGTACCATTTAAAGTATAGCTATCTTGAGCAAAAATGCAAACGTTTACTAACATTACTAATAATAATGTTATTTTAAATTTTAATTTCATAATTGTGCTTTATGTTTAAAAATGTAATTACTACTCTTTATTGAGTATTTTTTTTTACATAACCTAAAATAAAGTTTCAAAAATTAAAAACTGAAATAGTTTTCAGTACTTTTGAGGTACTTATACTTAATTTAAAGATTATGTGTTGGTTTGTACTTCCTTCAGAAGAAGTATTTTTTTTAAAAGGATAGGCGTGCACCTATCCTTTTTGCTTTTAATTAATTCAAATTTAATATCATACGTTATATGTTTTTGGCTGTTTAAATTGGTTTACCAAATTGGTTTACCAAATATATACCTTTTTTTCACTTAAACAACTATTTCTTAATAAAAAGTTAATTATTTTATTAATACCCCAAAGAAAAGATATAAAAAATATGTTATTTGATAAAATATTCTCCATTTAGGACTAAAAACATCAATTAAAATTCCTGTTTTTATACATAATAACCATGAAATACCGAGGGTATATTGTATACAGAATCTCCAAAATAAAACTATTTTTTAATCTCTCGTTATTACTATCAGGTTTTTTTCTTATTACTTTTTATCTCCAAAATAAGACGGCCCATCACCAGTTAAGAAGTCTTCTCTTACAGGACTAAATGTGTCAATTAGCTGTCCTTCTTCTAAACAAATTGCACTATGCAATAAATTAGGTTCAATATACACTCCGTCTCCAGCTTCTACAATTTGCTTTATTCCATCAATTTCAAATTCAAATTTACCTGAAACACAGTAGGTAGCTTGTGTGTGAAAGTGTTGATGTGGAGCACCTAATGCTCCTTTATCAAATTTTACGCTTACCATCATAATTTGATTATCGTAACCTAAAAATTTTCTTGAGACTCCTCCACCAAGTACTTCCCATTTCATGTCTTTTGAAATGATGTATTTTTCACTAAATCGATTCAATTTTTCCATTTTTAAGTTTATTTGTAATAATAAGAACCTACCCAAGTATAATTCTTACTGTTAATTTTTAAAGTATGTTTTGCTTCTTCTGAGGCGTTTGTATTTGCTGTAATAAACAGTTTAGTATTTCCTTTTATAGTAATTATTGAAATAGCAGTATAATCTGTTGTTTCAAAAACCACTTTTAATTCCTTAATATTACTTTTAGAATTAACAGCAGATTCTGAAACTGGACTATAACTACCATGCGCTTCTATTACTGAAACAAAAAGTGTATTTTTAATATTTTTCCGTCTTAACATTAATGCAGCTTCTCTACGTAAATTAAACTCTGGATCGTTTGCTCCAATTCTTGTAAAAAGAATTTCTTCATTAGCATCAGATACCGTTGTTAAACTATAGAACTTCCCTTTATTTAACCAAGAAAATTTAGTGTTGTCTTTAGTAGACTTCCCTCTACCTTCTACATATAAATGTTTGTATCCGTTTTTACTTCCTAAAGCTTTTAAGGTTTTTGGTATTGTGTACTCAAAGTTTGTATTTAAAACTTGACCTAAAAAGTAATAAGGAAAATCATATTGATTCGTTTTCTTAGAAACTACTTTCATAATATCTAGGACATATGGCTTTTCGAAATCTTCATCTTTAATAATTGCTACAGTTCTTTGCATATCTGTTCCAGGATATGTGTTAGTTACTTTTGCGCTTGAAGCTTGTACCTTTTCATTATCCGAAGAAAAATAATGTAAGTCTGGATGATTTTGACTTCCTATTTCGTACTTACCGTTATAATGAGAAGTTTCATTTTGAGTTACAGTATTATGCGCTATGGTTTGTTTTGCCCAAGTCTTGTTTTCTTTTAAATAGTTTCCTCCACCTTTTTGCTCAATATTTACAAAACGGGCTAAACCATAATCTTGAAGTACTTCATCACCTTTTTCATATAATGAATATGATAATTTATCATAATGACCATGACTAGATCCTTGAGATGCATATTTAAAAACAAGCTCAATATCTTCGTTTCTTAAAATACCAACACCACCTTGTTTTCCTTCAGGTCCATCAGATAAATTAATTGACTTTTTTTCAAATGGCTTCGCTTTTCCATTTTTTATACCAAGGGCAACTGCTAAACCAGAATCGTCTAATAATACTTTATTTTGCTCTGTAGCAATAGTTAATAAACCTGAATCTTGTTTTCCAAAATGATAAGAAATATCGACAGCAGTAACTAAAGCATCGTTATAGTAAGACATTCCTTTTTGTCCATCGTTTAAAGGGAAGAAATCACCATCTGCATCAGATAAATTTAAAAGTGCGTTGATAGATTTTAAAAGCACTCCTTCTTTATATTCGAAAATTTTTAGTTCTGGTTTTACATTATGTAGGCCTTCAGCAAAAACTAAAAAAGGATACATTGCGTAACGCTGATAATATGGGCCTTCATTATAATAACCATCTGGCGAAAAGGGTTCTTCTATATTCGCTAAAAAACCTGCCTTTCCGTCTTTATTTAAAAAGCCACCATCATCATCTTTAGCTTTTTTATCTAAATCCACACCTTTAATTCCATATAAAGCACGATCAATTAATTCTTGATCATTCATTACTAAACCAATCATACCAACAGCTGCATTTCCCCAAGTACTATGATTGTGTACTCTTTGATAAAACTGTGGACTGTCTACAGAAATATGATTTGCAAATGGTTTAAATAAATTTGTTTCTAATTTATTACGTTCTTCTTCAGATAAATAATTGTAAATACAATCGTACGCCTGACTCACATACACCAACCAGTTAGAATCGTTTAAACATTGCCAAAATAATTTACCTCTTGCATACGATCTTGTTTTTGGGTGCAATGGTAACGTTTTATACATTTTCTCATATTGCATTAGCATGTCTTTCACATACTTAGCGTATTTTTCATTGTCTAAAATTTGATATAAAACACCTGCTTTTTGTAATACAATCATGTTACGCTTATGACGAACATGTGTATAACCTCCGGAATAATCTAATGGCGTTGGAGTGTCTATTCCTAATGCAATTTCTGCATCTATTTCTTTTTGAACAGTTTTTAGCGTGTTATCAAAAATTGGAATATTACCTAATTGTGCTTTAATGTTTTTAACACCTTTTGCTGTTAATATTAAATTAGGATGTTGCTGTGAGGTTGCAGTATATTTTTTGCTATTTGTATTTATTGTATTTTCTTTTTTACAAGAAAACACAGTGAATGCAATTGCTACTAAAGCAAATTTTAATATGAAGTTTTTATTAAATAGCATAGTTAGTTTTATCAAAAATTAGAATTCAAATTATATTATTTAAATTGGTTTACCAATCTGGCTTACCAAACATACAGTAATTATTATACTCTCGAAAATTTATTTTAACCTATTATTATACGGATTTTAAACTTAACATAATAAAGATCAACTATTTAAACCAAATACTTCTTACAAATCCAAACTTCTTTCTATCCCATATGTCAAGCCTCTGATTTCTGCTAAACCTCTCAATCTTCCAATACCAGAATATCCAGGATTGGTCGTTTTACTTAAATCATCTAACATTTGATGTCCATGATCTGGTCTCATAGGAATTACACAATCCAATCTTCCAACTGTAGCACGACGCTTTTCTTCTAAAACTACTGCTTTAACAATACTAAACATATCTACATTACCCTCTAAATGATTGGCTTCGTAGAAATTCCCTTCAGTATCTCTTTGCGTACTTCTTAAATGTAAAAAATGAACTCTATCTGCAAAACGTTTAAATATGTTTACCAAATTATTATCTTCTCTAACACCTAAAGATCCTGTGCAAAAAGTTATTCCGTTAGCTCTATCTGGAACTTGATTAAACAAATAAGCGTAATCCTCTTCTGTACTTACAACTCTAGGCAAACCTAAAATTGGCATTGGAGGGTCATCTGGATGAATGCACATTAATACATTATTTTGCGAAGCAATTGGTATAATTTCTTTTAGAAATTTAACTAGATTTTCTTTAAGCTTAACGCTATCAATTTCAGCATACGTATTTAAAATAGTTTGAAACTGCGCTAATGAGTAACCTTCTTCTGCACCAGGTAAACCTGCTATAGTATTATTAGTTAGTTTTTTAATATCAATTTCAGAAAGTGTTTCAAAATAAGTTTTAGCTGCATTTTTTTCTGACTCATTATACGAAATTGCAGCTCCAGGTCTTTTTAAAATAAAAAGTTCGAATGCTGCAAACGCGGTAACATCAAAACGTAATGCTTTTGATCCATCTTCAACTTCAAAATCTAATGAAGTTCTTGTCCAATCTAAAACAGGCATAAAATTATAGCAAATAGTAGTAATACCACAAGTTGCTAAATTCTCTATACTTGTATTATAATTGTCTATATATTTTTGAAAATCGCCAGATCGTGTTTTAATATTTTCGTGTACAGGAACACTTTCCACAACACTCCATGTTAAACCAGATTGTTCTATAGTTTTTTTTCGCTCTTTAATAGCTTCAACCGTCCAAATTTCTCCGTTTGGAATATGATGTAATGCTGAAACAACACCTGTTGCTCCTGCTTGTTTTATATCTGATAATAATACAGAATCCTTTGGACCGTACCAACGCCATGTTTGCTCCATTATGCTTCTATATATTTAAACGCCACTAAAAGCACTAAATCCACCATCAATTGGTATTACAATGCCTGTTACAAATTTGGATGCATCTGTACATAAGTAGTGAATGGCTCCATTTAGTTCGTCTGCATCTCCAAAACGATTCATTGGAGTGTTTTTAATAATTGTATGCCCTCTATCTGTATAACTTCCGTCTTCATTTGTTAATAGCGCTCTGTTTTGATTTCCTATAAAAAAACCAGGAGCAATTGCATTTACACGCATACCATCTCCATATTTTTGAGCCAATTCTACAGACATCCATTTTGTAAAATTATCTATAGCCGCTTTAGATACTGAATAACCCATTATTCTTGTAATCGCTCTATCTGCAGCCATTGAAGACACGTTGATTATAACGCCTTTTTTAGCGGTTGCCATCTCTTTACCAAAAACTAAAGAAGGAATAATACTGCCAAATAAATTTAAATCAATAACTTGTTTAAACTGTTCTACGTCTACATCAAAAACAGATTGGTCTACACCAACAGTTGCTCCGGGTTTATTTCCGCCAGCAGCATTTATTAGAATATCTATTTTACCATAAGTCTTCATTATTTGTTTTGAAACGTCTTCAAGACTTTTTTTTTCGACTACATTACAAACATAACCATCAACTTTTTTACTAACTTTTTTCAAATCGCTAACAGCAGCTAACAATGGCGCTTCTTTATAATGTAATAAAATTACCGTCGCATTATTTTCTAATAAATAGGATGCAATTCCACCACCAAGAGTTCCACAACCACCAGTTATAAGAATTACTTTATGCTCTAAATTAAATAAATTCATTTACGTTTTTTAATTTTTAGTATAACAATGTAATTAGTCTGTTTCCTTTAATTTGGAGGATAACAAAGTAATATTTTTGATGCGTTTTTAGATGTAATGGTAATTTCTGGAATAGCTGCCGAAATAAAAATTTCATCTCCTTGTGTATATTCGTAATCTTTACCATTACAGATTATAGTTCCATCTCCAGAATAAATAACAGCAACATAAAAACATGTATTTCCTTTAATTGTATGATTGCCATCTAAAAGCAATTCATTTAAACCAAAACAATTAGTATGTGTTTTATTAAATAATGTTTTTAGAGTATACGCATTAGAAGTCTCAACTACTTCTGGTGTTATTTTCCAATGACTTAAGGCTTCTTCTTGTGTATAGGTATCGTAATGAAAGCATTCTAGCATCGTATCTTCTCCAACACCTTGATGAATTAATTCTGGTCCAATTTTTAAACCAGCTGGTGTTACTTTTTCTACTCGCATTGTGTAATCCGTAGGTTCTTGTACTTCCATTAGAAAGCAACCAGAGCCTATAGCATGTGGCACACCTCCATAAATCATAAAAGCATCACCAGCTTTTACTTCAATTTTATGCAAGCAATCTAACATGCCTTCTATATTTTGAGTTTCAAAGTGCGACTTCCAGATCTCTTTAGTTACATGTTCTTTAAAACCCATATAAACAAACGGTTTTTCGCCATCTATTTCCCTAGTATTTAATACGTACCAAGATTCGGTTTTACCAAATTCAGAATTCAATATGTTTTTAGCATATTTTTTATCTGGATGCACTTGAATAGTTAAACGCTCCATAGAATCTAACATTTTAATAAGAACGCCTGTTGTTCCGTATTTTTTGGCAAGCACATCACCTAGGTACAACGCTTTGTTAGAATTGATTAAATCTTTTAAAAGTATAGTTCCTTCTTCTGTTTTTATTAGCGAAAGTCCTTCGTTTTCTGGTCTACCATTTCCACGTGCCGTAATTGTAGACATAATCCATTGTTCTGGCATATGCGCATCAACTTCTGGTGATGTTTTTTTCCATCTATCAATTAAAGCGCCTCCTTCGTATGTTCTCCAAACTCTATTATTGAGTTGTTTTAATGGTATATGTGCGTATTCTTGTATGTCTTTACTCATGCTAGTTTTATATGAAGTTTATAAAACCTTTAATAGCAATAAATAACATATAGCAATTAAAAATAAACGTTGCGCCTAATGCAATATTCATTCCTAATTTTGCTTTATGTGTTTTCATTATTTCAGTTTTATTCAATAAAATGATTAAGAATATAGTTATCAAAGGCATAACAAACGGACTGAATGCTTGAGATGCAATTAATATCCATACAGGTTTACCACCTAAAATAGGGATGATTAAACCAGATAAAGCAACTATTACAACAATTGCTTTAAATAAAGGTCTTTTCATATTTCGAGGGGTTCCAGAATAATCTGCGATTAACCAAGGAAACAATAATAGATTTGGAAAAATAGAAGATAACCCTGCACCAATAATACCAAAAGTAAATAATGTTAATGCAAAATCTCCAGCCCAAGCTCCTAATGCATTCATCATGTCAGTAGTGCTATCAACTTCTGTTCCTGTAAAATAAAGCGTACCAGTTGCACTAATCATAATGGCTAAACTTATTAAGAAAGTCATTACCATAGCAGACATAGCGTCTTTGTTTTCTTTTTTCAAATCGTCAACTCCCCAATTTTCTTCTTGTACCAAAATACTCCTAGAAGCTAAACAAACTCCTGCCATTGTAGTACCAACTATTCCTGCTATTATAAGTCCGTTGTTATCTCCACTTGGTAATTCAGGAAAAAAGTCTATTATAGATTTTCCAGATTCTTTAAGCACCATAATACTGGTAAAAATAAATGCAACTGCCATAAAGCCAACTAAAACACTCATTATTTTAATGAAATTTTGATGTTTACCTGACCAGAATAAACCTATTAGAACGGCTGTGAAAAACGCAGCAATTACAGGCTTATTTAAAAACGAAATTGAAGTTTTTACATTTATCCATTCCATGGCAACTTCAGCTACAACTCCCATAACACCAATACATGATGAGATAATAGATATACCAAGTGCTACAATAATAAATATGGTAACAGGTTTACCAAATGTTTTTTTGAAATTAAACATTAAGGTATTGCCTGAAATTATGGTTAGTTTACTAATTGATATCAATAAAAAATAAGTAAAAAAGCAAGATAATAGCAAAGCCCAAGACAAGCTTAAACCAAATTTTGCACCAGAGACTACCATAGAAGTTACACTTCCGGTTCCTACAACATAGCCTATTATAAAAAATGCAGGTCCAAAGTTTTTAAGTTTATTTTTTATTTTTTCTAAAAAAGTAATACTCGCTGTTTCCATATTAAGTTGGTTTTTAGTGTTAGTTAAGGCTTACTTAAATCGTTTTAATACATCAACTTTAATTTCAAGTTTTCTTCAGTTGCTATCTTTCCAGAATTAGAAAATTGATTGTCAGATTCTACATTATTTTGTGCTCCCCACAAAGTAGATACAAACTGAACTTTATTATTTTTAAAAGTATTTTTTGTGATGTTTACATTTACAATTCCTCTGTGGTTTAATAACATTCCGTTTTTCTCTTTACTACCACAATTTGTAAACGTGCTATTAGAAACTAATAAGTTTCCACCAATTGTAGACTCGTCATAACCTCCTCTATAATAATCTATCACATTTTGCTTTACGCTTGTAAATTGACAATTATCAATCGTTAAATACTCCGTATTATAGTCTCCTCTATCGTTTGTTTCTTCAGATAATTCTATTCCGTTTTCACAGTTTGAAATTGAAGTATTCTTAAAAGTAACCTCTTCAGCAAAAGATTGCTTGTACACTTTTAAAGCATAATTAAAATCAGTTATTTCAGAATCTATAACATATAATCCAAAGTGATTAGACATATTCTCTTTTAAACTTGCAAATGCAAATTGAGAACCTGTTCCTTTTAATTCAATATTCTTTAAAGTTAATTTTCCATAAGGATGTAACGCTATAGCTGGAGTATTTGCTGCTCCATTATATATAATTTCTGTGCTCCCTTTAGATTGAATAGTAATTGATTTATTAACGACTAACGATTTTGAAATAGTATAAGAACCATCGTTTAAATTAAGGATATCTCCACTTTCAGCTTCTTGAAGTTTTGTAATTAATTCTGCTGTATTATTTACAGTGTGTGTTGTTGCTTCTTTTGCTTGAACTTCATTAGAAAACCAATCTGCACCGTATTTAGATTTATCTAAAAGGTCTAAACTAACATTTGCAGAATTTAATATTGCACCAATTTTATTTGAATTAGCTCTAGAATTTCCTAATAAATCATTAGTAATTGTTTCAAAATCGAAACCATTATAAACCTCTAAATCATCAAAACCAGTTGTTGGAACAGAAAGACCTGTACCAATATCGGTTAAGGTTAATTCTTTAGAAATTAATCCATCTCGTTTTGAAAACTCAACACCATTATTATCAATAATATTGCTAGCGAAAGTGACACCATCTGCTTTGTCATGTTCAATTATTGGGTTTGCATCACCAACAGAATTATAGATTATGTTGTTTACAACCTCAGTTCTTAAAGGTCTTGCAGAACGAATTTCTGATTTTGGTAAAACAGCGGCTTGAGCAATATTTGTACCTACTCCAAATTGCCATGGAGAATCTGAATCTACAAAAGTATTGTATGCAACAACAACATCTGTAACTTGATTATATCTGTTTAATGGCGACTTTGGAATTCCATTCATTATTGCAATTGGACTTCTAAAGTTCTTACCTTTTATTTTATAAAAAAGATTATTTGTAACCCAATGACCTGTATTAATAATTCTAATTCCACCATATTGATCATTAACTCCATCACCAATAAAATAATTCCCATCAACAGTAACATAATTTCCATGACGTGTAACTACAGATCCTTCACTTTTATAAAAAACATTGTTTTTAATTAGATTGAAATTTGTTTTACTTGAAATAATTTCAACTTCACCATTACACTCTTCAAATAAGTTATTTGCAATAGTGGTATTCCCTGGAGACATAGAAGTAAAGCTACTTCCTAACTGAATCGTTTCTCCTCTTGCACCACCTTTTCTTGGTCTTGGTCCAAAATGATTGTTTACAATTTGGTGGTAATTTCTTATACTTTGATTTCCTTTTAGATCTACTCTAACAGTTGGTCCTCCATTCGTTTTTCCAGCAATGTAACAATTGCTTAATTCATTATGTTTTCCATAAAATTGCACCCAAAGATTATCTTGATCACGTTCAAGATTATTGAAATCTAGAATTACACAATTTGAAACACTACTATTATTGGCTACATTATCTTTACTAGTTCTAAATGCAATTACATTTTTAGTAGGCGAATATCCATTTCTAAAAAACAATCCACTAACTTCTAAAAAAATTCCACTAATTTCTAAATTCGATTTACCTTCAATAAAAACATTGCCAGGAGTTTCTGCTCTTAAAATTATAGGATTGTCTTTTGTACCTTCTCCAACAAATTTAATTTCTACATCTTTATAAATACCATCTTTTAAAACAATATGATCTCCAGGTCCAGAGTTATTAATTGCTTTATTTAATTCTTTAATATTTGAAACCAAAATATTATTATTAACCTTATTGCAGGAATAAAAACAAAAAGTAAGTATTAATAATGATTGCAGAAACTTTAACTTCATAAGTGTATGTTTTTAAATTGGTTTACCAAATTGGTTTACCAAATGTAATAATTTTATTATTACTAGCTATAGTAAAGTAATAAGTTTTATTATTTAACCTTAAACCTATGGGCTTTCAGTCCATAGGTTTAAAATCGGGCTGAAAGTCCGGTGCATGTGATTACTCGAAAGAAAGTTAGAGATAGAAAACCTGTATTTCGATTTTCTTTTACTTTAACAAAAACGAATAAAATTTTTAGAAGCTAAAGCTACATGCACTAAAGTACATAGTTTTAACTTCATTTGAGACCAATAAATGCCTAAAAATTCATTTTTTTACTATTAATTCTACCAACTGACTAACTAACGATAAACGTAAATCCCTAATTCAATATCAAAATAAGGTAATTGTCCATTGACATTAGGGCTCATATTATGATCCTGCGATATCTTTGCAATTTATTTGCAAGGTTTTGAATATCCTTTTTTGTAGCGGGTTTATTTTCTTCTTTTGTAAAAATAGATGTTAAGGCATTTACAGCTGCAACTCCTTCTGCAATCTTTAAAACTAAAAAAAGTGAGTTAATTTTAGCTTACTAAAACTAGGCAAACCAACCCATATTGGGTTGGTTTTTCTTTTTTAACGCAAAACATCTCTTCTTTTTTTAATCCAGAGAATAATTAATTGGCAGCCATCTCTAATCATACTGGAAATTAACTCGTTTGCATCATCTTTTTTATCCATAATTTATATGTTTAATATTATATAAATAAGGTTTTGACACTCTAAAAAGGGGTTCTTTAAAAGTTGCTAAAAAAATAATAAGCTAGGACAAACAATAAAAAACATATATCTAAAACTAATATCTTTTTTGTTTTTATACCTTGTAAATCCACAAGTTTTACAAATGAAATTGTACTGTTTTTAAAAATGACAAGAAATTTCAAATTATCAAAAAATAAAAAGGTGAATATAAAAATGATTATTAGTGAAACATTTACGATCAAATACGTTCTATTGCTTTTCAATTAATGTTTTTTCTATACCATTGACAAACTATTCGACAATCTCTAATGCCATAAACAGCTCTGAGCCTTTAA
>Ga0308024_1000384_pt1 | contig 18158 bp, 17 predicted proteins | sample Neamet420_FD_201295 | JGI IMG/M metagenome (GOLD analysis project Ga0308024, IMG submission 201295) | Marine microbial communities from water near the shore, Antarctic Ocean - #420 | ecosystem: Environmental > Aquatic > Marine > Unclassified | place: Southern Ocean | collected 2014-10-03
CCGCTCATGAAGTTTTGTAGATGCGACTTGCCGATCAGGCTCGTTTTGTACCCAGCGTCCTTAAGAACATCGACGAAAGTAGTATGATCCCGCGACATTGGAATGCCATTATCGCGGCCACCATGAACTGAGCTGAGACGCCCTGTCATTATCGACGCGCGGTTGGGCATGCAAACCGGATTGGCGACGTACATCTTAGAAAACCGGGTGCCGGTCTGGGCCAAAGCATCAAGGTTCGACGTTCGTACCGTATTATTGCCGGAACAGCCTAAATGATCTGCGCGATGCTGGTCGGTCATGATCAAGATGAAGTTTGGCGGTATCATGCTTTTGCTTCCATTTTCCCTCCAATTGCGCGCTTGCGCAGCAGGGGGTCGTATTTAAATCAAATTATGATATTGATTTGTTATTATATTTCTTTAAACTCAATGTGATCAAATGATCAAGCATTACCTCAGCGCAAATAGCTCCTAAAATCTAAGAGTTTGAACGCACACACTAAACCATTATTGACTAAGCAAAGCCAGTGCAGCTTTATCATGATGAGGGGCTGCGCTTATTTATAAGTAAATATTCGCAGGTGGTTAGGGGGTGGGGTAATTGGATTTTGGTTGCGCTTTTCCAAACGTATTCCTATACATTTATCATGTTTTTATACCAAAAATATATTATAATATGAAATACGACGCGATCATCTCAGGTTGTGGGCCTGTCGGGGCGACACTGGCGGTGTTGTTGGGTCAGAACGGGTTGAATGTTTTGGTTCTTGAACGTTTCCAATCGGTTTTTGACAAGCCCCGCGCAATTGTTCTGGACTGGGAAGTTATGCGCATTCTGCAATTTTGTGGCATTGCTGATGAGCTATCAAAAACAATCTCACCACATCCGGGAACAGATTTTCTTGGTGTAGACGGCGAAGTTATCAAGCAGTTTGATCCGCTTCCACCACCTTATCCGCTAGGTTGGGCTGCGACACTTATGTTTGTGCAGCCGGTACTTGAACGATTGCTGCGCAAAAAACTTGCCTCTCTTCCAACAGTTGATATGAGACTGGGCTCAGAGTTCGAGCAATTAGAGCAGTCTGGAAGTGAGGTTTCCGTACGCTTTGCCGATATCAAGACGGGTGAAGCCAGCGAAGTGGTAGCTGATTTCCTGATCGGATGTGACGGTGCAAACAGCTCCGTGCGTCAGACGTTGGGCATTGGTTTTCGCGATCTCGGATTTGATGAGTGGTGGCTTGTAATTGATGCTTGGCAGCAACGAGATACGGAACTGCCCCTCAAAACAACGCAGTATTGTAGACCCTCGCGGCCTGCTACATTTGTGGTAGGTCCTGATAACCTGCGTCGGTGGGAAATCAAACTGATGCCTGGTGAAACACCTGAAGATTTTAAAGATTCGGCAAAGCTTAACGACGTTTGGGGTGGCTATGTTGATACTTCTGCGTTCAAGCTTTGGCGTAGTGCCACCTACCGTTTTAATGCGCGGATTGGTAAGAAATGGCGCGAAGGCCGCGTTTTCTTAGCAGGTGATGCCATGCATCAAACGCCTCCGTTTCTGGGGCAGGGGCTTTGCGCCGGCCTAAGGGATGCCTCAAACTTGGCATGGAAGTTGATCCGAACAAAAACGCATGAAACATCAGAGCCTTTACTCGACTCATACGAAGTCGAACGCCTTCCGCACGTGAGCTTCATCATTGAGGCGGGCAAAGAGTTTGGTCTTATCATCGGTGAACTCGATGAAGAAAAAGCGCGGGTGCGGGACAAGACTTTGCGCGCGCAACTCTTGGCTGGTAAAATGGTGACTGCACGTCAGAAATTTATTCCTAACCTGACGACAGGGATCATTAAACCGGGTGATCCTTTGGCAGGTACGCTGATGGTGCAACCAAGAATAATGCACGACGGGACAGCTAAACTGTTAGATGACGTGGTGCCGATGTCGTTCCTTTACTTTGCAACAGATGAAGAGTCGCAATCATGGGCGGATGAAAATGATAATGCATTGGCGAGGTTAGGCGTGCAGCGGATAACCGTTGGACCGAGTGGGTTTGAAGAAATTGATAGTTTTATGCTAGATTGGGCTACGGAAAATGGTGTGCGTGCCGCTTTCGTTAGGCCAGATCGCTATGTCTATGGAGGCGTAAGTTCAATGAGTGATTTTGCTATAACTTATGCCGCCCTCGCCCAACATTTGGGGGCATAGACGCTGAGGGCACTCCCAACATCTACAAGCTAAAGAACTTCTAAAAGGAGACATACATGAAAGAGATTATTGCGTTAGGTGGTCGGCTAGATCAAACAAAAGCTGACTTAAATTACCTGTGTGGCTTTGAAAACACCCACAGCACGCAAGCCGTTGAAGGTGCTATTCCGATTGGTCGAAATTCACCGCAACAGCCACCGCTTGGGCTCTACGCAGAACAGTTGAGTGGGACCGCTTTTACCGCGCCGCGTCACCTGAACAAGCGGACTTGGTTTTACAGAATTCTACCTTCCGTCAAGCATGGCACAGGTTTCGTGGAAGTTGACAAAGGCAATGTGCGGACAGCGCCCGCGTTTGAGAGTAATTTGCCGTCTATGCAACTCCGCTGGCAACCCCACGCGATGCCAAGTAATGATGAATGTATCGATTTTCTAGATGGACTGGCGACGATTACAACATGTGGCAATGCAGATTTGCAGGTAGGAATGGCCAGCCACATTTTTGTCGCTAACAAATCAATGGATCGTCGGTATTTCCTGAACTCTGATGGCGAAATGCTATTCGTACCTCAAGAAAACGCAATTAGGCTTGATACGGAGTGTGGCCGTCTAATCGTTAGCCCGGGTGAAATTGCTGTAATTCCAAAAGGGATACGATTTGCTGTTCGCTTGGTAGATGGTCCTGTACGTGGCTATATCTGTGAAAATTATGGACAGGCGCTGACCTTGCCTGAACGTGGTCCGATAGGGGCTAACTGCCTCGCCAACTCGCGTGATTTTCATTACCCTGTTGCTGCCTATGAAGATATTCTGGAACCTTGTGAGCTATTCTTGAAGTCCCAAGGCCGAATGTTTCGAACTGAACTTGCGCAATCGCCACTCGATGTTGTTGCGTGGCACGGAAATTATGCACCCTATAAATACAATTTGAAACGGTTTGCCCCTGTCGGTGCGACACTTTTTGATCATCCCGATCCGTCGATCTATACGGTTCTGACCTCTGCATCTGATACGCCGGGCACCGCAAACGTGGACTTCGTGATTTTCCCAGAGCGTTGGTTGGTTATGGAGGATAGTTTCCGTCCACCTTGGTACCACATGAATGTCATGTCCGAGTTCATGGGGCTTATTTATGGTGTGTACGACGCTAAGCCCGGTGGGTTTGTTCCTGGTGGAATGAGCCTTCATAATCCTTTGGTGGCGCATGGTCCTGACAATGAAGCCTTTAGCAAAGCGAGTACAAAAACGTTAGAACCAGAACGTTTGAGTGGCACAATGGCCTTTATGTTTGAGACCCGTTTTACCCAGAACCCGACAAGATATGCGACTGAAGAATGTGATGTTGACTATAGCTACCCCGATGCTTGGGACGGGTTAACGCGCAAATTTAAATCCTAACTGTCGTTGAGATAAATAATTGTCCTTATAGAAAAGAGTTCACATCAATGAAACTTGCCTCACTTAAATCAGGTCGTGACGGGCGGCTTGTAGTCGTCTCCAAAGATCTATCAAGCGCAGTGTTTGCGGGCGACGAACTGCCAACCCTGCAATCCGCACTCGATAGCTGGGATACTGTGGCTTCGAATCTAGAAGATCTATACGTGGCGCTTAATGGTGGTACGACAAGTGAGGCGTTCAAACTGGAAATGGACGGTTTGGCCGCACCTTTACCACGTACTTATCAGTATCTTGATGGCGCTTGTTACATTTGTCACATCAGCCGGAACCGCGAGGCACGGGGTGATACCTTGCCAGCTGACATCTACGATGCACCTTTGATTTACCAAGGTATTTCGCACGGATATGGCGCTTGGAATGATCCAATTGTAGGTCAGAAGGAAGCAGACCTGATTGATTTTGAGGCGGAAATTGCCGCTATTACTGGAGACGTTCCAAGAGGTGCAACACCTGATGAAGCGGCAAAATGTATCCGCCTGTTCTGCTTACTTCAGGATACATCGCTACGCCGCATCGTTGCGCCTGAACTCAAGCGTTCCTTTGGTTTTCTAACCGCCAAACCTGAAAGCTTTCTCGGGCCCATTGCAGTCACACCTGATGAGTTGGGTGACTTGTGGAATGGTAAATTTGTCAGCGGAAAGATGCACGTGCATCTGCGTGGTGAGCAAGTAGGTAATATTGAAACGGGTATCGACAGCCCGTTCAGCTATGGTGACGCCATTGCGCACGTGGCTCAAACCCGGAATTTTGTGGCTGGAACAATCATCGGTTTGGGCACTGTTTCAAATGAAGCGGCAACGGATGATTGGTCGATTGGCTGTGGCTGTATCGGTGAGTATCGTGCGTTAGAGATTATAAAAACTGGATCGGCCAAGCTAGAATTCATGAGAATGGGAGACCGTGTACGCATGGAACTATTTGATTATGATGGGAATTCTGTAATGGGTGCGATTGATCAAATCGTAGCTTAAACGCAGCTGTGGGACCAACTGGTTAGGGGAGAATGACATGAAAGAAATCAAGAATCTCGTTAACGGTAGTTGGCATTCCTCCATTAAGACCTGGGAAAAGACGAGCCCATTTGATGGCCGTGTCGTTGCGCGGGTCCATGAGGCCGACAAAGCGCTAGTCGACGAGGCGATTGCGGCTGGACGCAAAGAAGCGTTTGGTGCGTGGGGCAATATGGCAATGCCCCAGCGTGTCGCTATTGTGCGTAATATGGCCCAAAGACTTAGCGCTCGCGTCGATGACCTTATCGAAGCGGATATGGCCGATACGGGCAGATCATATTGGCAGGCAAGCAACTTTGATGGGCGCCGGGCGACGAACCTATTCGAGGGTTATTGCGATCTGGCATTGGGTCTTGAAAACCGGTCCAAGAATTTTGTAGGTCCAGCTGGATTTGAAGGGTTGTGGATATCACAGCGCCGCCCCAAAGGCGTGATTGCTTGTATCGCACCTTGGAACGTTCCCTTGTTGATGATGGTGTTGAAAGTGGCACCAGCCTTGGTTATGGGCAACGCTGTAATGGCAAAACCGTCTGAGGAAACGCCAAGCTCGACCTCGATCCTCGCAGAGGTTATCGCGGCCTCAGATATTCCAGACGGTGCCTTCGCATTACTGAACGGCTTTGGCCGTGATTCAACAGGGTCTTTTCTATCTGAACACCCAGACGTTGATGCCATCTTGTTCACAGGTGAGCCTGGAACAGGCTCTGAGATCATGAGATCCGCTGCGAGTAATCTACGCGAAGTTGGCATGGAGTTGGGTGGCAAGAACGCTTCATTAGTTTTTGAAGATGCAGATATGGACCTAGCGATTGAGGGATCAACGCGTTCAGTATTTTTTAACTGTGGGCAAATCTGTTTCTGTACAGAGCGAATTTTTGTGCACAAAAGCCGCTTTGACGAATTTTCAGCACGGCTAACACATGCTGGAAAAAATATCGTTATCGGAGAGCAGAACCATGACGGATTTTCCATTGGCCCACTCGTATCAAAAGCGCACCGTGAGAAGGTATATTCGATCGTTCAGACCGTCCCAAAGGAGGGTGGCGAATTTTTGTGTGGTGGTGGCATTCCAGAGTTTGGAGATGCCCGCGACAATGGAGCATTCTTCCAGCCAACAATAGCGATTGGCTTGGCGGACAATGCAACCATGATGCAAGAAGAGACCTTTGGGCCGGTAGCGCATATTTCGTCGTTTGACGATGAAGACGAGGTTATCGTGCGCGCTAACAACACGCGGTATGGATTAGCAGCTACTATCTGGACCAAAGACGTTGGGCGTAGCCTATCAGTGTCTCAACAACTAAGGGTCGGGCATGTCTGGGTTAACTCATGGCAAATACGCGATCTTCATAGTCCATTGGCAGGGGCAGGAATATCAGGTGTCGGTGAAGTTGGAGGTCGATCAAGCCTAGAATTTTGCTCGCAGCCACAAACAATAACGGTGCGCGTTAAATAGTATGCAGTGTACTTTTATACTATTAGTGGTTTTTAGCGTATTTGGGAGCTGGTGTGGAGGCAGAAGCTAAGGGAATAATCTTGCGAGAGTTGTAGTAAATCTGTGATGCTGACTTGATGTGCTTGTTGGCTGCACGAGGTATCAAGAGTTAGTTTAGGATAAGGCTGTTGTGCCCAGAATGGGCTTGCAACTGATGCGCTGGCACTAACATGATAATATCAATTATATTGGGGGCTGGTATGAACATTCTTTTTATAATGTATGATCAATTGCGGTTTGATTATCTGAGTTGTGCAGGGCACCCACATCTTGATACTCCAAATTTTGATCGTATTGCAGCAAAAGGCGTTCGGTTTACTCAAACCTATGTGCAATCTCCAATCTGTGGTGCTAGCAGGATGTGCTACTACACTGGTCGTTATGCCAGCAGCCATGGGGCACAGTGGAATGGCTTTCCGTTACGCGTGGGCGAGCAAACTATTGGTGATCATCTGCGCAAGTTGGGTATGAATTCTTGGATCATTGGAAAGACCCATATGAAGGTCGATGCTGAAGGTATGTCGCGGCTTGGGTTGGCGGCAGATAGCGTTATTGGTGCGCGCCAGGCGGAATGTGGCTTTGATAATTGGGTGCGTGATGATGGACTTTGGGGCTATGGCCCTGATGGGTATTACGACCAAAATCGTAGTCCTTATAATGAGTATCTGAAATCAAAAGGATATGATGGTGAAAACCCTTGGTCTGATTACGCTAACGCAGGCATTAGTGATGATAAAATTGCTTCGGGCTGGATGTTTCGTAATGCTGATAAGCCCGCCAATATTCGTGAGCAAGATAGCGAAACCCCCTGGCTGACAGGTCAAGCCATCGACTTTATAGATCAGGTGGATGGCCCGTGGATGGCCCATGTTAGCTTTATTAAGCCGCATTGGCCCTATATTGTTCCAGCGCCCTATCACAACATGTTCGGCCCCAAAGATGTGCCTGCAGCCCAGCGCCACGAGGTCGAGCGGGAGGATCCACACCCAGTTTATGGTGCATATATGGGCAATAAAGTTGCATCTGCATTTCAACGCAAAGACGTCCGCGATAAGGTCATTCCAGCTTATATGGGGTTGATCAAGCAATGTGATGATCAACTTGGGCGTCTATTAGACCATCTTGAGGCCACAGGTCGTATGCAAGACACGATGATAGTACTGACATCTGATCATGGCGACTATCTAGGTGATCACTGGCTTGGAGAAAAAGACTTGTTTCATGAGGCTTCGGTCAAGGTGCCGCTGATTGTCTATGATCCACGCCCAGAGGCTGATGTGACGCGTGGGGTGACTTGCGATGCTTTGGTAGAAAGCATCGATCTGGCAGCTACTTTTGTTGAAGTGGCTGGAGGTTCGGTACCGGATCACATTCTTGAAGGTAAATCTCTGATGCCCTGGCTGCGTGGAGAGACGCCGGCTTGGCGTGATTATGTGATCTCTGAGTATGATTACTCCGCGACACCACAGGCTGTGAAGCTTGGTGTTAAACCACGAGATGCTCGGTTATTTATGGTATTTGATGGCCGCTATAAGCTGATGCATGCAGAGGGTGGCATGCGGCCGATGCTCTTTGATTTACAGCAGGACCCTGAGGAGTTTTATGATCTAGCAAAGGGATCTAATCATAATAAAATCATCGATCAGCTGTACCTCCATTTGCGAAACTGGGGGCTTAGGATGTCACAACGCGTGACCAAATCGGAGAGTGAAATTATTGCTATGCGTGGACAGTCTCTACGGCGGGGTATCTTGCCGTTTATGGTAGATGGCAGCGAAGTGCCGGAAGAACTTACCGTAAAGTACCGCGGTTCAATCCGGCAGGATCACACCAAAGACTAGATTTTTGTGACTTAAGGGTTCTCTGGATGCATTAGTCACCTGTAAAATTTGGTAGACGTTTTTCATTGAAGGCCAAAACGCCCTCGCGGCGATCTTGTGTTGGTATGGTGCGGTTGTAGGCTTCAATTTCGAAGGATAACCCATCGTTTAGTCCCATACTTGGCCCTTTTGATATTGCCTGCTTCGCTTGACGTACGGCTAAGGGAGCATTGGCGGCAATAGCTTGTGCGGTTACTATGGCTTTGGGTAGAAGGTCCTTCAGTGGATAGACTGCGTTAGCTAGGCCCCACTTCAGTGCCTGCTGGGCGGTGAATACTTGCCCAGTTAAGATTAGCTCTTTGGCCCGACGTTCGCCTATCGCACGCGGTAAGGTCTGCGTACCGCCCGCCCCAGGTATAATACCAATTTTTACCTCAGTCTGCGCAAATTTTGCACCTTCGGCAACATAGGTAAAATCTACTGCAGCGGCCAATTCGCAACCGCCGCCATAGGCCGCACCATTGATGGCCCCAATAATTGGAATGGGGCAGTTGATAACAGCACGGGCCATGCGTTCATAGATTAAATGCTGCTTGCTCCAAGCGGCATTGCTCATGCCGTTACGTTCTTTGAGATCACCCCCAGCGCAAAAGGCGCGGCTGCCTGATCCGGTGAGGATGATGGCGCGTATATTACTTGGATCCATGGCTGCTGCTTCAAAGGCCGAAACTAAATCCAAAGCCATTTGCGTGTTGAAGGCATTCGCGGCTTCTGGGCGGTTGAGTGTAATTTGCATAATATGCGTGCCTGGTAGGCTTATGAGCAGTGTTTTGTAGGTTATCATATCATGTCTCATTTTGTGATGGAGTCTTTTACTAATGCATCAATGGTGGCTTCGAAATCATACTGCGGCTGCCATCCCCAATCTTGTCGTGCAGCGCTGTCGTCAAGCATATCAGGCCAGCGTCGGATCAATTCATCCGTTGGGCTATTTTTGGTGAAGCTACAGGTGAAATTTGGATACCGGTGCTGGATTGCAGCTGCGAGATCTTTGGCGGTAAACATATAGCTGTGCAGATTATAGATGTGTTGGTGCAGGGAAGTGAGATTTGCTGTGCAAATCTCAACTATGCTGCGGGTGACATCATTGAGGTAAAGTGTCGACATGCCAGTATTTTCAGCCACAGGGAAAACAAAGTCTTTTCCCTGTGCTGCGGCGATGATGGCATGGCTGGGGTAGGCAGTCATTGCTCCTGAGGGTGCAAAGGGAGACAAAACCATTGGAAAGCGCAGGCAGCGGAAATCAAAACGCTGCCTTAGTTTCAAATACACCCCCATTCGTTCCACTGCGACTTTAGTGGCGCCATAGATGTTTTCAGGCCATTGCGGCGTATCCAGTGCTACTGGGCTGTCCAGATCTGGACCATAGGTGGCAGTGGTGCTAGCAAAGAAAAATGGGCCTGTTTGGTGCTTCAGACACATACGCATAAACTGGATGGAACTGGAGGCGTTTACCTCCCAAGCCATTTCTGCGTTGGCCTCAGAGCTGCCCGACAGCATAGAGGCCAGGTGAATTACAACATTGGGCTTATGAGTTTGTATAGTGTGTTCCAATAAGTTTTGGTCGCGGATATCGCCCAAAACCACAGCATGGCGATGATTGGAATGCACGCCTTCTGTCCCGGGTAAGTCGAAGCTCACAACTTTAGTACCGACATTCTCAAAATGTTGGGCCACTAACCGGCCAAGATTGCCATTTCCGCCCGTAACTAAAGCTGTTTCAAACATTGCTACCTCCTAAATTATTTCTTTTGTACCATGCGGGGAAAGGGGTGTAATAGGCAAGTTTGAAACAAAAAATATCTTTGATACCGAAATGATGCTGAGTAATGCCTGTGTTAGAATAGAACCAAGAGGGGCTAAAGTTAGATTTATGCCAAGAGCCCTAATCATCAAAGTAGGCGAGAACTTTAGGTACTGATATGGGTTGGATTTTGGATATTCAGCCTAATCCTAATATTTCCAACTTTCCAGTCAGCTAAATTATTTTGTGTGTTGTTTGTTAGCTGTGAGGAAGAAAATTTGGGATTTTTTATGCTTGAAGTTAAAACTACTTTGGGTGTGATTGACAGTTTTATCATTATTTGTGATCACAAGATATATTATTAAAGTTTTGTGATCACAAATGTATAGGGTTATAATTGAACCATTCTGGCTGATCGAATTATCTTAAGTTTAGTGCGATGCGAAATGCCATAGCAGTATTCCTTTAGGCGATAGGTATGTCTAACTTGTCAAAATCGTTGGCGTTATGACGCTCTTCCAGCTTCTGCGACTCTAGCCCATGTGTTTTGTTAACCATGCGTCCTCTTTGGAAGGCGGGGCGCGCATAAATCGTATCTGCCCAACGGACCACATTCTTATAGCTTGAAACATCCAGAAAATCAGCAGCGTTATAAAGCAGGCCTTTAACTAAAGCTCCATACCACGGAGCGGTTGCTATATCTGCGATGGAATAGTGATCACCGGCCAGAAACTGTCGCTCGGCAAGATTGCGATCTAGCACATCCAACTGGCGCTTTGCCTCCATCGAGAAGCGACTAATGGCATACTCAAATTTTTCTGGTGCATATGCGTAGAAATGACCAAAGCCACCTCCTAAATATGGCGCTGATCCGTGTAGCCAAAATAACCAGTTCATTGTCTCAGTGCGCCCAATTATATCTTTTGGTAAAAAGACCCCAAACTTTTCGGCCAGATAAAGCAAAATTGCACCGCTCTCAAAAACATTGACCCCTGATTGGGTATCAATGAGGGCTGGGATTTTAGAATTTGGATTCACCCCTACAAAGCCGCTTCCAAATTGAGTGCCATCCCCAATCTTGATCATCCAAGCGTCATATTCAGCATCTGAGTGTCCTAAGGCAAGCAGTTCCTCCAGCATCACTGTCACTTTTACGCCGTTTGGAGTGCCCTGAGAGTAAAGCTGCAGCGGATGTCTGCCTTTGGGAAGTTCTTTGTCATGGGTTGCACCGGCAATTGGACGATTGATGCTGGCGAAGTGGCCGCCGCTTTCGGCATCCCAAGTCCACACTTTAGGGGGTGTATAAGGCATTGGTTTCTCCATAAATAAGCCTTTCATATTAAAATTCCGGCTTTGAAATTAGAATAAGCCAATGCTGTAAGTCGAGCAAAGGCTATTAATTCTCCGAATTTTCTATCTATTAAAAGATCTCAAGTCACCAATGCCCTACTTTGAAATTCAGGCTTAGACCAAGATTTAGTTTCCAAAATATCCTTCAAAATCATAACTGCCCGTTCAATATCATCGAGGTTAATAAACAAGGGTGTGATACCAAACCGCATGATATTTGGGGACCTAAAGTCGCCAATTACACCGTTTGCAATCAGGGCTTGCATACATTCATAGCCATGTTCAAATTCAAAAGCCACATGGCTGCCGCGTTGATTGGGGTCACGGGGGCTGGCTAATGTGAGGCTGGGGCAACTGGCTTGAACTGCATAAATAAATGCCTCTGATAATTCAATTGACGTAGATCGAACATCCTCCATATCTACTTCATCCCAGACACTGAGAGCGGCATCCAAAAGCGAGAAGGCGGCTATCGACGGCGTGCCGACTCGCATACGATCGATTTTTCCAGGCATTGGCCTAAAATCTAGATCAAAGGCAAACGGTGCCTCATGTCCCAACCAACCGGACAGGGCTGGTTGCACTGTATCTAGCAGGCGGGGAGCGACATAAATAAAGGCTGGTGCGCCCGGACCCGCATTGAGGAATTTATAAGTACAGCCCACTGCAAAGTCAGCATCGGTACCTGCCAGATCCACGGGCAGAGCGCCAATTGAGTGAGCCAAATCCCAAACTACAGTTGCACCGACGCTATGCGCTTTGGCGATAATTGCCTGCATGTCATGCTTGCGGCCGGTGCGGTAGTCGACCTCGGTGACCATCACGGTTGCAACCTCATCGGTGATTTGCTCTAAAACATCTTCAGGTGCTGGTGTGCGCAGCGTATAGCCTACGTCGCGCAGTTTCATCAAACCCTCAACCATATAAAGATCTGTTGGAAAATTTCCTCTGTCAGACAGGATAATTCGGCGTTCTGGAGCCATAAAAAGGGATGCAGCCACCGCCTGAAAAACTTTAATAGACAGTGTATCGCCCACTACTGTAGTCCCGTGTGCTGCTCCGATTAAACTCCCAACGCGATCCCCCAGTGTGTTGCTCTGCATAAACCAGTTTTTTGTATTCCAGCCACGAATCAATTCGGTACGCCATTCATCGAGTAAAAAGGAATTCATCGCGGCGGGCGCTGCCTTGGGCATGGGACCGAGTGAATTGCCATTGAGGTAAATCATACCCGTAGGGATATCAAACATTTGGCGTGTTTTTGTGAAATCAGTCATAGTGATACACCTTTAGAGATAATAAGTTTCAAATATCACAAGTGTGATTACTGTCTGTGCCAGAATTCAATCAATAGGGCAAACCAACATAATTTTCAGACATGGCTTTTTGTGCTGCCTGATTACTTCGCAGAAAATCTAATTCAGCCACCTGCATTTTGAAATCAAAATCGTTTTGTTCTGGATAGCGGTGCATCAAAGAGGAGAACCACCAGCTGAAGCGCTCAGCTTTCCACACCCGCGCCAGGGCGACATCTGAATAGTTGTCGATGCCAGAGGTAACGCCTGTCTCATAGAAGAGCCGCAGACCATTATAGAGATAGTTCACATCTGATGCAGCGGTGTTGAGGCCTTTGGCGCCAGTGGGTGGCACTATATGAGCGGCATCCCCACATAAAAAGAGCCGACCCCAACGCATTGGCTCACTGACAAAGGAGCGAAGTGGCGCAATACTTTTCTCAATTGAGGGCCCGGTCACCAATTTGGTGGCCACTTTGGACGGAAGGCGATGTTTCAATTCGGCCCAGAAGGCGTCATCACTCCAATTTTCAATCCGGTCGGAGAGATCACATTGGATGTAGTAACGGCTCAAGTTTTCATTTCGCATCGAACAAAGAGCAAAGCCACGTTCAGAATTTGCGTAGATAAGTTCATGACTCACCGGCGGAGTTTCTGACAAAATTCCCAACCAGCCAAAGGGGTAAACCTTTTCATACTCCTTGCGCACATCGTCTGGAATGGTTTTGCGACTGACACCATGAAATCCATCGCAACCGGCGACGAAATCACAATCGATTCGTTGGGAGCCGCCTGCTTGGGTATAGGTCACAAATGGTGCATCGCTTTTCGCATTATGAATTTCAACGTTTTCCACGTTAAACTCAATCTTGCCGCCCGCTTTCTCGCGCGCTTCATAAAGGTCACGGGTCACCTCTGTCTGACCATAGACCATAACAGAGTTCCCAGTATGGTGTTTGAAATCCACTCGAAACATCTGATTACCATAAGAAATCAATGTACCATCATGGGTTAAGCCTTCACGTTCCATCCGGTCCGAAACTCCGGCTTCCTGCATCAGGCTCAACAGGCCACGTTCCAAGACGCCAGCTCGTATACGGCCCAGCACATAGTCTTTGGTTTTCCGCTCCAACACTACACTTTCGATTCCCCGCACGTGTAGCAGTTGTGACAAGAGTAGGCCCGAGGGCCCACCGCCAATAATCACAACCTGAGTTGAAGCCTTATTCATGATTTATTCCTACGTTATGCAAATGGATGCTAGATTGGTGCTGCACTTTACAGTGTGCGATAGCATCTTTGAGATCAACCCCGCTCAGTACATAGGCTATTTTTGTATTCCGCCATTGCTACAAAGCAGAAATTTATTAGTAAAAGTCTAAAATCTATTTTTACGATTTTTTCAGGTGTGGGTATGGTATCGTAAGGTTGGACTTCTAAGGGGCTGGGTATGATTGTTGTTGGTGGGGATAATTTGATCGACTTGATCGAAAGCGCGCGAGATGATGGCACTGTGTCTTTTGTCGGCGCTCGGGGTGGGTCTGGCTATAACACCGCCCGTGCGGTAGCTCGACAAAATCAAGCTGTGGGCTTCATCACGCCGATAGCAATGGATAACTTGGGGCATTTTCTAGCTGATAAGATGATTTCTGATGGGGTAAATCTACTCTCTCCACGCTCGCCAAAGCCGTCATCTTTAGCTGTTGTAACCCTGACGGCTGGCCAGGCTAACTATCAATTTTATCGCGATGATACGGCTGAACGGCAAGTGGATCTTCCATTATTACAAGCTAATTTTCCAGCTCACGGTTACGCGTTTCACCTTACGTCTCTGGCAATTATTTCTGGTGCCGATGCGGATGCCTGGGTCGAATTTTTCGTCCAAAAACATACTGAAGGCATTGTGACCACTCTAGATCCAAATGTGCGCCCAATCCTAATTTCTGATCGTGAGGTCTATCTTGAGCGCCTTTGGCGTTTAATGGCCAATGTTGATATTCTAAAACTAAGTGACGAAGATCTAGAATGGATTTTCCTTGATCTAGACTTTGACGCTGCTTGCACAGCACTTTTGGCCAAGACTAAAGCTAAGCTAACCATTGTGACTAAAGGAGCTGATGGGGCTATTGGTTATTGCAACAGCCTAAAAATTACCATTCCGGCGCATCCGGTGTCAAACTTGGTTGATACGGTTGGTGCTGGTGACACATTTATGGGTACAGTGCTGAGCTACCTCAGCTCTGAGGGCATTCTGAGCCAGGACGCTCTGGCGGGTTTGAACCACGCTACGCTTAGCCAGTTGCTAGCCCAGTCTGCAAAGGCTGCTTCAATTAATTGCAGCCGTGAGGGATGCAATCCGCCAACTGTAGATGAGTTGGCCTAAAATTCGACAGTCACATTTGGCAGGTTCAAAGCTTTGATCAATTCACGTAGCTCTTGGCGGGCTGCGATGTTCGAGATGCTTAACTGATTGATACCCACATCCTTAAGGTCTAGAAGAGTAAGGCCACGCGGGAAGAGCTCGCGAAAAACCACACGTTCGCTGAAGCCCGGTGCTACTCGAAATCCAATGCGCTTGGCCAGATGGGAAATCGCATCGCCCATTTTCTGCTTGTTGATCATATTTTGCGTACCCAAACGGTTACGAACTACGATCCAGTCCAGTGGCTTTAATCCTGCTTGTGCCCTTAATTGTCGAGCACTCCAAACCATCTCGGAATAGACTGAAGGACCTTTGACTGTGGTCCCGTCGCTTTCCACTTTTGCTAACAGATCAAAATCTACAAAACTGTCATTGAGCGGTGTGATCAGAGTGTTAGCCATAGCATGGGCCATTTGGGATAGGCGCGTGTGGCTGCCAGGACAATCAATGATGATAAAATCCGAAGCCTCTTCTAAACTCTCCACGGCTGCGGACAGCCTCTGATCCATTAAGTTTTCACCATGCTGCAAGTTGTCTTCAGTAATCTCTGGCAGATCCATGTAATGTGGAGAGAGCAGCTGAATATCGCTTTCTGCGGCAAACCGAGCACGATTTCCAACATATTGGCCAAAAGTTTTCTGCCGTAAGTCTAAATCCAACCCACCTACACGATGCCCCATTCGGGCTAAAGCAGTAGCCACATGCATGGTTGTGGTCGATTTTCCCGACCCGCCTTTTTCATTCCCCACGACAATAATATGCGCCACTAGATGCCTCTCAAGTGTATTGTTTTTTCTTATGGCTATAGAGCGTCACCAGAGCCAAGGGAAGCGAGCTTGATCACAAACTGGAGGCTTCAACTTCAACGAAAAAAACCGGCTCCAAGGAACCGGCCTTTTTACATCTTTGGTAAAGTAATGGCTTAGAAGCCAAGACCTTCGTATTTCTTTTTGAACTTCGACACACGACCGCCGGTATCCATCAAACGGGCGCCGCCACCGGTCCAAGCTGGGTGTACAGTTGGATCGACGTCTAAGGCCAGTTGTCCGCCTTCTGTTCCATAAGTGGACCGCATTTGGATGATGTCGCCATTGGTCATTTTGACATTGATGAAGTGATAGTCCGGATGGGTATCTTTTTTCATGGTCCCGCTCCTTAAGACTTGGGTTTGTAGTTGGTTTGCTCAGTGATACGCGCAGACTTACCACGGCGTTCACGGAGGTAATACAGCTTGGCGCGCCTTACGCGTCCACGGCGGACAACAGTAATGCTGTCGATGTTCGTGGAATGCAATGGGAACACACGTTCCACGCCTTCACCAAACGAAATTTTGCGAACTGTAAATGAACCGGCAATGCCAGTACCATTATTACGGGCGATGCACACGCCTTCGTAGTTCTGAACTCGGCTTCGTGAGCCCTCGGTCACTTTGTAACCAACACGCACGGTATCTCCAGCTTTAAAATCAGGAATGTCTTTCCCGAGGGCGGAAATTTGCTCCGCCTCTAGATGTGCAATCAGATTCATCTGATGCTCCTTTGGTTGCTCGTGGTTGTTCCACGAAGTTTGGTACCACCTCAGCGCTCTCGGTCTTCTTCCGGGTCCACCGCAGTGCCCGCCAGAGTTCAGGTCGTCGTTGCTTGTAGCGTTACCCTAGTGCCTATCCATCCGATCACCCCGAAGAAAGGGTCCACGTATAACGGAAGTCACAATAGCACAGCCCGCCGAATCCATCACAGGACTAGACAAATGCCGTATATTTCGAGAATGCGGTCGAGGCAAGAGGGAGTTTGGGAGCAAACTACCCCTCAAACTCCTCCCATAAGTCTGGCCGCCGGTCTTGGGTCAGGGCTTCAGATTGTTGTTTTTGCCACTTAGCTACATTGCCGTGGTGGCCAGACATCAAAATTTCTGGAATTTCGTGGCCTTCCCAAACTGGGGGGCGGGTATATTGTGGATGCTCAAGCAGGCCGTTGGAGAAGCTTTCTTGCTCGGTACTAACCTGATTTCCCAGCACGCCTGGGATTAGGCGCACGGCGGCATCCAGCATCACCTGGGCGGCCAGCTCACCGCCGGATAGAACGTAGTCACCAATACTGACCTCTTCGATCTGGAAGTGATCGATTACCCGTTGATCAACCCCCTCAAACCGACCGCAAAGTACCACAGCGCCTGGGCCATCAGCCAGGGTTTGTACGCGCGCTTGGGTCAGGGGTTTGCCTCGTGGAGACATGTAGATGATTGGACAGGGCGGGCGACGGCGTAGTACTTCACTAATCGCCCGGCCTAACACATCTGCTCGCATCACCATGCCTGCCCCACCACCGGCGGGGGTATCATCCACATTGCGGTGTTTGCCTTCACCGAAAGGCCGAAGATCGTGGGTGTGAAGCTGCCATTTACCATCTTTTAAACCCTTGCCGGTCAGCGATGCGCCTAAGACACCAGGAAAGACATCGGGAAACAGAGTTATAATATCGGCACGCCAAATTCCGGCTAAGTCAGGTGTTTCAACGTCTAAAGCGCGGGGCTTCAGGCTTTCGCGGATAGACTTTCGTCCATGAGAGCGATCGGGCGCGCTCATAGCAGCCCTTCCGGTGGGTCGATAACAATGCGGCGAGCTGTCAGATCAACGGTCGGTACAATCACTTTAGTGAAGGGAATGAGGGCTGTATCAGAGGCGCCAGGAACTGTGACCTCCAGCAAATCATCCGCGCCGTGGTTCATTACTGATTTAACATGGCCAATCACAGCGCCACCCGTGTCTGCGACCTGAAGACCGATCAAATCAGAGTAGTAATATTCATCATTTGGTAAGGCTGGCAGATCCTCCCTTCGAGCAAATAATGAGATACCGCGTAGCGCATCGGCGTCGTCTTTGGATGCAACGCCCACTATCCGAGCTGAAAACCCGTTCTTGATTTGACCAATCAAGGAAATATCAAAGCTTTGGTCACCTTCTTCTGTCAGGAGGGGCGCATAGGTTTCTAAATCGCTGGGATTGGCGCAAAAACTCTTCACACGCACTTCGCCACGTACACCAAAGGCGCCTGCAATCATTCCAACACAGATCAACGCAGTCATCGGTTCACTCCTAAACAATAGCCATTCTTCATTTCACCACCATCCTTACCGCAATTATCAGATGCTTGGTTGCGGGCATAAAAATAGCCCATCAGAAAACAAATTCCAATTAACATCAAAGAGCGGATAGGGCGTAACAACATTAGTTATCCATAAAGCGAAAGCTTGAAATGGAAAACCCCACCAGTGCGGCGGGGTTTATTATTTTGATCTGGT
>Ga0308024_1000387_pt1 | contig 18135 bp, 14 predicted proteins | sample Neamet420_FD_201295 | JGI IMG/M metagenome (GOLD analysis project Ga0308024, IMG submission 201295) | Marine microbial communities from water near the shore, Antarctic Ocean - #420 | ecosystem: Environmental > Aquatic > Marine > Unclassified | place: Southern Ocean | collected 2014-10-03
TTAGCAACACAGCGGCATACCCTAACATTACTGTTATTGACTCAGCAGATTATTTAATTATAACTGATAAGGAAAATGATTTAATGACAAAATCCTGTACGATTTCAACTCTTTCTAATTTTATTGTTGATGGTGGTGTTGTTAAGTTAATTGCTCCTAATAATAGTGTCTGGAGACTTCTTGTTAGTAATACAGGGGTTTTGACAACAGAGGCTGTTTAGCAAAATCAAAAATGGACATAAGAAAAATTTCAATCGGAGCAGACTATAAGTCTGGCGCTATGCATTACATAGTAGGTCAGGATGTTTTAGGGGGCAGTTACGGAATACATCTTATTCAACATGATGTTGCCTCAGAATCTTACAAAATATGGATTATGAAGCGAGAAGAAGTTTTGCTTTGGAAAGAATTTAAATGTACCTTACCTATATCTTTAGAATATAATATAAACTTTTAATGAAATCTCCATACTCGTTTATTGTTAAACCTTATAACAATAGAAGGTACGATAATATTAAATCCTATGGTGACGTAGAATTTATTACAAGTACTTCAGAAGAAGATCACAAATCTTCTAATCGTTTTGCTATTGTAATAGCAACTCCTATAAATTACACAGGGCCTGTTAGAGAGGGTGATATACTTTTAGTACATCATAATGTATTTAAGTTTTATAACGACATGTATGGCCGCAGGAAAAGCGGTAAAAGCTTTTTCAAAGATGACCTATTTTTTGTTGATCCTGATCAGTTTTATCTTTACAAAACTAAAGACGAATCTAATTGGATGGGGTATAGTAAATACTGTTTTATTAAACCATTAAAAGCTCAAGAGTCTTATTTAAATAAAAACTCTAAGAACGAACCATTAAGGGGAACTGTTAGGTATATCAATGAAGAGTTAATAAAAAAGGGAGTTAAAATAGGGGATGAAGTTTTATATGAGCCAGAGTCAGAATATGAATTTATTGTAGATGATGAAAAACTATATCGTATGTTTACTAAAAACATAACAGTTGTGTTATGAGTAGAGAATGGGATTGGATGGATGATTTTAAGGAAGAAAATTATCCTTTAAAAAAAGCTAAACGTATTAAAAATGAATACAAAAGAAACAAAATTAAAAATAATAGAAGCAGGACACGAAGCGGTGATACAGCTGATCAAGGTGGCGAAGGAGGATATTATTAAATATGGTACAGATGATGAGTTAGCTGCGGATAGATTAAAAAATGCAGCAGCAACAAAAAAACTTTGTATTATGGATGCTTTTGAAATTTTAAAAAAAATACAAGAAGAAAATGATTTATTAGAAGGAGTTGACACTAAAATAAATAACACGCCAAAAGGATTTGCAGAATCAAGATCAAAATAAATTATATACAGAACTTAAAAATATAGTTCCTAAAAATGTTTTGACTACAAAAAACAAAGCTAAAAGCTGGACCTACGGTTATAATGAAAAATATAATTTTGTTGTAATATCTAAAACAGGTCAAATTGAAGATGTAATTAATGTAAGCGGATTAAACATTGCACTTCCTAAAATTCCTAAAGAAGTTTTTAAAAGATCGAATAAAAAAGAAGATCAATACTGGGAAGCTAAAACACTGCCAAAACAATTATCAAGAATAAAATCTATATTTCAATGGCATAATACTCCTGCAAGTTTTAAAAACGAGTGGGTAGATTATATTGAAAATGAATTTAACTTTAGGGAACAAGGTCATTGGTTTTTAAACAACGGAAAACCTACTTATATTACAGGTACGCACTACATGTATTTGCAATGGACAAAAATTGATATAGGGTCTCCAGATTTTAGAGAGGCAAATAGAATCTTTTATATTTTTTGGGAAGCTTGTAAGGCAGATAAAAGAAGTTTTGGGATGGACTATTTAAAAATTAGGCGTTCTGGATTTTCATTTATGGCTTCTTGCGAAGGAGTAAACATGGGTACAATAACAAAAGATGCTCGAATTGGAATACTTTCTAAAACAGGTTCTGATGCAAAAAAAATGTTTACAGATAAAATTGTACCTATATCTAACAACTATCCTTTCTTTTTTAAACCCATACAAGATGGTATGGATAAGCCTAAAACAGAATTAGCTTATAGAGTTCCAGCAGCAAAGATCACTAAGAAAAATATGTATCTAACTGAGGAACAAGAGCTTGAAGGATTAGACACAACTATTGACTGGAAAAATACTGGAGACAACAGTTATGATGGGGAAAAATTACGTTTACTATTACATGATGAAAGTGGTAAATGGGAGCGACCTGATAATATTTTAAATAACTGGAGGGTTACAAAAACGTGTTTAAGATTAGGTAGTAAGATTGTTGGAAAGTGTATGATGGGTTCAACATCTAATGCTTTAGAAAAAGGTGGGGCTAATTTTAAAAAACTGTATTACGATTCTGATTGTACTAACCGTAACTCAAATGGTCAAACTAAAAGTGGGTTATATTCACTTTTCATCCCTATGGAATGGAATATGGAGGGGTTTATTGATATGTATGGTATGCCTGTTTTTAGTAATCCTAATAAACCAGTGCTTGGCATAGATGGTGAAATGATTTCACAAGGCGCAATAGTGTACTGGCAAAACGAAGTAGATTCATTATCAAGCGATCCAGATGCTTTAAATGAATTTTATAGACAGTTCCCAAGAACTGAATCGCATGCATTTAGAGATGAGAGTAAGCAATCATTATTTAATTTAACTAAAATATACCAACAAATAGATTACAATGACTCTTTGATTATGGGTCAAAACATGACTCAAGGATCTTTTTCTTGGGAAAATGGAATTTTAGATAGTCGAGTAATCTGGAGTCCTGATAAAAGAGGAAGATTTTTTGTATCTTGGTTACCTGAAAGGTCATTACAGAATAATGTAACAATAAAAAATGGAAGGAAATATCCAGGTAATGAACATGTAGGTTCGTTTGGATGTGATTCATATGATATTTCAGGAGTTGTAGTTGGTAAGGGATCAAATGGTTCTTTACATGGTATGACTAAATTTAATATGGACAATGCACCAAGCAATGAATTCTTTTTAGAATATATAGCTCGGCCTCAAACCGCAGAAATATTTTTTGAAGAAATATTAATGGCTTGTGTGTTTTATGGAATGCCAATATTATGTGAAAATAATAAACCTCGTTTATTGTATCACTTAAAAAATAGAGGTTATAGAGGGTTTAGTATAAATAGACCTGATAAAACATTTAATAAATTATCTAAAACAGAAAAAGAGTTAGGTGGGATTCCCAATTCAAGTGAAGATGTAAAACAATCACACGCTTCTGCAATAGAGTCGTATATAGAAAAACATGTTGGTTTAGATTTAATCGAAAATTATAGAGACAGTGATGAAATGGGTATAATGTATTTTCAAAGAACTTTAGAGGATTGGGCAAAATTTGACATTAATAATCGAACAAAGTTTGATGCGTCAATTAGTTCTGGGTTAGCTATAATGGCAAACCAAAAACACTTGTACACACCTGCTAAAGAAAAATCGAAAATAAGCATTAACTTTGCAAGATATAATAACACGAATTCAGTTAGTCAATTACTTAAATAAATGAAAGACGTAAAGATACAAGTAAATGCTTCTGCATTTCCAGACCAATTTGCATCAGACTCCGTTAAAGATTCAATGGAGTTTGGACTTCAAGTGGGACAAGCAATACAATATGAATGGTTTAGAAAAGACAGTGGCTCTTGTAGATTTTATTCTCAATGGGGAGACTTTAATCGTTTAAGATTATATGCTCGTGGAGAACAGTCTGTAGCTAAATATAAAAATGAATTAGCAATTGATGGTGATTTAAGTTATTTGAATTTAGACTGGACACCAGTTCCTATTATTCCAAAGTTTGTTGACATTGTAGTCAACGGAATGAATGACAGGATGTTTAAAGTTAAGGCAGTTGCGCAAGATGCATTATCGGCTGAAAAAAGAAACCAATATCAAGAAATGATAGAGGGTGACATGCTTGCAAAACCTTTACTTCAGCAAGTTGAAGATGATTTTGGTATTAATGTATTTCAAACTAAAGAAGAAGATTTACCAGAAACAGATGCAGAGTTAGAGCTTTTCATGCAAATGAATTATAAGCCATCTATTGAAATTGCTACTGAAGAAGCTATAGATACTTTATTTCAAGCAAGTCATTACAACGATACAAGAAAAAGAGTTGATTATGACATTACTTGTTTAGGTATTGGAATGGCAAAACATATATTTTTACCAGGAGAAGGTGTAAGAGTAGAGTATGTTGATCCAGCAAATGTTGTTTACAGTTACACTGAAGACCCTTACTTTAAAGATACTTTCTATTGGGGAGAAATAAAAACAGTTCCAATTACAGAATTAATAAAAATTGACCCTGATTTAACTAACGAAGATTTAGAAGAGATTTCTAAATATAGTCAGTCTTGGTATGACTACTACAATTCTCAGCAATTTTACGAGAATAGTATGTTCAGTAGGGATACCGCTACATTATTATATTTTAATTATAAGACTACACATACTTTTGTTTATAAAAAGAAAAGCATGCCAGACGGTACATTTAAAACTGTTGAGAAGGATGATCAATTTAATCCACCTCAAGAAATGATGGACGAAGGTGGGTTTGAAAAAATTACTAAGACTATTGATGTGTGGTATGATGGTATTATGGTAATGGGAACTAATATTATGCTTCAATGGAAACTTGGAGAAAATATGGTTAGACCAAAATCAGCCAGTCAATATGCTATGCCTAACTATGTTGCTTGTGCGCCAAAAATGTACAAAGGAAATTTAGAGTCTTTAGTTAAGAGAATGATACCCTTTGCTGATTTAATTCAAATTAGTCATTTAAAAATACAACAAGTAGTTTCAAGGGTAGTTCCAGACGGTGTGTTTATTGATGCTGATGGGTTGAATGAAGTTGATTTAGGAACTGGTAACGCATATAACCCTGAAGATGCATTGCGTTTGTATTTTCAAACAGGTAGTGTTATTGGGAGAAGCTACACACAAGATGGCGAATATAATAATGCAAGAGTTCCAATTACTCAGTTAACTGCAAATAGTGGTGCAAGTAAAATGCAAATGCTTATCGGAAACTATAATCATTACATGGATATGATTAGGTCTGTAACTGGATTAAATGAAGCTCGTGATGGATCAAGTCCTGATCCTAATTCATTAGTTGGTGTACAAAAGTTAGCAGCATTAAATTCTAATGTAGCTACAAGACATATTTTAAATGCAAGTTTATATATTACAAAAACTTTAGCAGAATGTTTATCTATTAGAACAGCAGATGTTTTAGAGTTTGCTGATTTTAAAGATGAGTTTGCAATGCAAATAGGTAAATACAATTTAAGTATTATAGAAGATATTAAAAATTTATATCTTTATGACTTTGGTGTATTTATAGAGTTAATGCCAGATGAAGAAGAAAAAGCTATGTTAGAACAAAACATTCAAATGGCTTTATCTAAATCAGATATTAATCTTGAAGATGCTATTGATATTAGGGAGATTGCTAATTTAAAAATGGCTAATCAATTACTTAAAGTAAAAAGAAAAGCCAAGCAATTAGCTGAACAACAAGCACAAGCACAGCAACAACAAATGCAAGCTCAAATGCAAATGCAAGCGCAACAAGCTGCTGCGCAAATGGCTATGCAGACTAATGAAGCTGAGACTCAATCTAAGATTGCTGTTAAGGAAGCAGAGGTTGCTTTTGATATTCAAAAATTACAAAGAGAAGCTGAATTAAAACAACAGTTAATGCAAGTGGAATTCCAAATGCAAATGCAGTTAAAAGGTTTAGAAAGCGAAAACTTAAAGAGCAGAGAAAATGAAAGAGAAACTGCGAAAGATAAAAGAATTAGTCAACAGTCAACACAAACTTCTAAAATGATTGAACAGAAGAAAAGAGATTTACCAGCTATAAACTTTGAGTCTAACGAGGATAGTTTAGATGGTTTTGATTTGGCTGAATTTAACCCAAGATAAATAGTCTAAAATTATAATTAAATTAGTATTAACTTTGTTAAAAATAAAATCAAATGGAATTTACAGTAAAAGCAGTTGACGGAAATGTCGAAGAAAAATCAAGAGCGCAAGTTGAAGAAACTTTGTTAAAAGAACACGAAGAACAATTTGAGCAAAAAAAAGTAGAAGACGACTCTATTGAAAAAATAGATTTTAGTAATAAAGAAAATTCAACTACCGAAGAAACATCGGTTGATGAAACTAAGAATGAAGAAACATCTTTACCAGAATTAAGTGATGATGATGTTATTTCATATATAAAGAAAAGATACAATAAAGATATCAATTCTGTTGATGAATTATTTGCGGAAAAAGAGGCAAATTCTGAGTTACCAGAAGACGTATCTGCGTATTTAAAGTACAAGCAGGAAACTGGGCGTGGTATTAATGACTTTTATAATTTACAAAAAGACATTGATGACATGGACGATAATGCTGTACTTGCTAATTATTATGAGTCGACTGAAGAAGGTTTAGACTCGGATGATATTCAGGACATTATTGAAGATAAGTTTTCCTATGATGAAGATTTAGATGATGAAAAAGATATTAGAAAAATAAAGTTAGCAAAAAAACGAGAACTTTCTAAGGCAAAGAAGTTTCTTAATGAACAGAAAGATAAGTATAAAATTCCTCTTGAGTCAAGTGGGGGTGGATTATCAGAAGATCAGCAAGAAAATATTAATGCTTATAAAAAGTACATGGAGGAATCCGAAAGTGTTGCGGAGGTAAACAGTAAAAGGTATAATTATTTCTTAGATAAAACCGAGTCGGTTTTTAACAACGAATTCAAAGGTTTTGAGTTTTCAGTTGGTGATAAAAATATTTCTTTTAAACCAGGTGATGCACAAGAACTTAAAAACGTTCAATCTGACGTTAACAATTTCGTTAACAAATTTATGGACAAAGAGGGTTTGATTGTTGATCCAGTCGGATATCATAAAGCCTTATCGGTTGCTATGAATCCTGATAAGTTTGCAAAACACTTTTACGAACAAGGGGTTGCTGCAACTGTAGATAATGTTTCGAGAAAATCAAAAAACATTAATATGGATGTTAGACAACAATCTCAATCGGTTTCTAAAAACGGAATTACGATTAGACCTATGGGTTCAAGTAGCGACAGTGGAAGAGGACTCAAAATTAGAAGTAGAAAAAAATAATTAATTTTAAAAAAAACAACAAATTATGGCAGTAAATGTAGCCCCAGGATTTGACTTGCAGCCAAGTGCGCAGCAAACTCCTTTATCAACAAACTACATAACTAACTTTGATTTCTTGAATCAGTATCTTCCAGATACTTATGAAAAGGAATTTGAGCGTTATGGAAACAGATCAGTAGCATCATTCTTAAGAATGGTAGGCGCTGAAATGCCTTCAACGTCTGACCTTATCAAATGGGCAGAACAAGGAAGATTACACACTAAATATCAAGCATGTACATCAGCAGGTGCTGCTGGAGTTGACAATGCTGTTTGGACAATTCCAAACAATATTGCAAACTTTAACCCAGCTTTAGCAGGAACATCAAGTCAAGCAGCTTTAAGAGCAGGACAGACTGTAATGGTATCTGATAATACACCAGGTTCAACTTTACAGAACAAGGGTATTATATCAGTAGCTCCAACAGCAGGTGCGCCAAACGTAGTAACAATTGCATACTATGAAGGTGGTGGTCAATCAATGGCAGCAGCAACTTCATGTGACATTTTTGTATACGGTTCTGAATTTGCAAAAGGTGTGAACGGAATGCAAGGGTCTTTAGAATCTGATGATTTTATTTTCTCAAACAAACCAATCATTATCAAAGACAAGTATTCTGTTTCTGGTTCTGACATGGCTCAAATTGGATGGATTGAAGTTACATCTGAAAATGGCGCTTCTGGATACTTATGGTATTTAAAATCTGAACATGATACAAGATTACGTTTTGAAGATTACTTAGAAACAGCAATGATCGAAGCAGTACCAGCAGCAGCAGCATCTGGTGCAGGAGACTACTTACAAGGTACAGCGGCAGGAGCTTCTGTAGCAGGAGAGTCTGGATCTGAAGGGATTTTCTTTGTAGTTGGAAATAGAGGTAATGTATTCGGTGGTGGAAACCCACAGACTTTAGCTCAATTTGATAACATTATTCAAAGACTTGACAAGCAAGGTTCTATTGAAGAAAATGTTATTTTTGTAGACAGACAATTTTCATTTGATATTGACGATATGTTAGCAACACAAAACTCTTACGGAGCAGGTGGTACTTCATATGGTTTATTTGACAATGACAAAGACATGGCTCTTAATTTAGGTTTCACAGGATTCCGTAGAGGTTATGACTTCTACAAGTCTGACTGGAAATACTTAAACGATCCTACTATGAGAGGTGGTCTTAATGCAGGTAAAGTCAATGGGCTTTTAGTTCCAGCTGGTTCTACAACTGTATATGATCAAGTCTTAGGTAAGAACGCTAAGAGACCATTCTTACATGTTCGTTACAGAGCTTCAGAAACTGAAGACAGACGTTACAAGTCTTGGATTACTGGTTCTGCTGGTGGTGCAAGAACAAGTGACTTAGATGCAATGGAAGTGAACTTCTTGAGTGAGAGAGCTGTATGTACTTTAGGTGCAAACAACTTCTTCTTATTCCAAGATGCATAGTAAATAGTAGTAATATTTACCCTCGTTATAATGACGAGGGTAATTATTTTTTATAAATCAAATTAAATTATATTATAATGGCAACAAAAAAAGTAGAGTACAAAGCAAAATCCTATCGCTTAAAAGGAGGTCAATCTCCTTTATCATACATGTTATCATCTCGACATTCATCGAGATCACCTTTATTACATTTTAACGAAGAAACAGGAGTTAATGAACCATTACGCTATGCGCGTAATCAAAAGTCACCTTTTGAAAATGAACAAGATGGTAATGCTATATTAGAGCCAATTGTTTTTGAAGATGGTATGTTAACTGTTAGTAAAGAAAATCAAGTATTACAAAAATTTTTAAGTTTACATCCAAGTAACGGATTTGTATTTGAGGAAATAAACAAAGAACGTGATGCTGCGGCTGAATTAGAACAAGTTGAATTTGAGTTAGAGGCTCAAATAGAAGCTAAAAAAATCACTAAAGACACTTCTAAATTAACACAAATATGTAGAGTGTTAATGGGTAATGCTGTAGAAAACATGACAACAGCGGAGTTAAAAAGAGATATATTAGTTTATGCTAAAAACAATCCAGAAGATTTCTTAGACACTCTTAATGATCCAATGTTAGAGCTTATGGATGATGTGTATCAGTTTTTTAACTTATCACTTTTATCTGCAAGAAACAATGGAAAAGATGTTTATTACAATCTTCCAAATAACAAAAAGAAAATGCTTACTATTCCTTTTGGAGAAGACCCTAATTTTATAGTTGCTTCATTTATGAAAAGCGATGAGGGTTTAGAGGTTTATAAACTTCTTAAGAATAAAATAAAGTAAAACCAATAACTAACTGGAAAATTAGCTACCTTAAAAGGGTGGCTTTTTTTTTGTTATCTTTGTACTTTATTAACCCATTAAAACCTTTTTATAAAATGGCAAAATTTCTTAAAATCACAAATGCTCCTATTACTGGTCAATTGATTAGTATTGATGGAGTAAAAGCGGTTGCTACAGCAACAGCTACGGCAGTAACAGTTACAATCGATTATGTTGATGGAACTACTACTACAATTACAACAGCAGCTCAAGTAGCTCATGATGTGTACACTTCTATATTAGATAATATGGAAGTAGCATTAGCTACATCTTGGCAGAATCCTTATTATGAGGTAAGTCTTCCAAAAGCTGTAACAAGTATTGTTAATGCATAACAGCATTAATTAAACAATTAAAGAGAGGTTCTAAAAAAAATAGGGCCTCTTTTTTTTTGCTATCTTTGTAAAAAGAATTAATTATGCCAATAAACGAAGTACGAAATACGGTATTAGCAATAGCGAACAAAAACAACTACGGATATATTTCACCACAAGACTTTAATCTTTATTGTGCGCAAGCTCAAATGGATATGTTTGAGGATTATTTTTACCAGTACAACAATCAGTTACTTAAAGAAAACCAAAGAGCATCTGGTACAGGATATGCTGATATTACAAAAGGATTAATAGAGGTTATTGATAGTTTTTCAGCAACCCAAACTTTAATATCTCCTGGTATAAATTTATTTAATTTACCTTCTAATTATTATTTAATTAATAAAATTAATTATTACCCTACGGTAAGTACATCAGGAACAACAACAGCAGCAGGTGCGTTAACTTTAACGGACGCTACAGCTACTTTTACAAGTACGGTGACAGCAGGTCAACTTGTTTCATCTACGTCAACGACAAGCACTACAGCAGGCCAGACAGCTTATGTTGTTAGTGTTGATAGCAATACTCAATTAACTTTGTCTCAAAGTATATTTGGAACTGCACAAACAATTGGAAATAGTTACACAATTGTAGCTAACACTGGTATTGTAGAAGTGGAGAGAGTCAATCAAGATAAAATATTTTATTTAAATTCTTCACCTCTTACATCTCCGTCCGCAGGATATCCTGCATACGTTTTAGGTGGTGCTACTACTACAGAATCAGGAAACACAATAAGTGTTTATCCAACTACATTAACAACACCAGGAACAATAATGTCTCAGTATGTTAGGTATCCTAATCCACCAAACTGGACTTATGCTACTTTATTAGCTGGAGAGCCTTTATTTGATCCTACGGCTGATGACTACCAAGACTTTGAATTACCATTATCTGATGAGCCTACTTTGATAGCAAAAATATGTCAGTATGTAGGTATTGAAATAAGAGAGGCTGATGTTTATAATTTTGGTACTCAAGAGTTACAACAAGAACAACAAACACAAGGATAGATGGCATATATAAACGACTACGCATATTACGCAAATTCAGGAACAGCGCCAACGAACGCTAATTGGGGTTCGTATCAGTATGTTTCATTGGCAGATATAGTTAACAATTTTATGTTAATGTATCAAGGAAACCACGAATTGATAAACAACATTGAAAGATATCAAATATTATTTCACGCAAAGAGAGGCGTTCAGGAATTAAATTATGATGCAATGAAGGAAATAAAAATTCTTCAATTAGACATCACTCAGCAATTAAGATTTGTATTGCCTCAAGATTATGTAAATTGGGTTAGAATTTCTCAATTTAGAAACGGAGGTTTACATCCTTTATCTGAAAATATTCAAACAAATTGGTCTTCTGCTTATTTGCAAGACAATAGTTCTAATATTTTATTTGATCAAAACGGAAATGTTTTAAGACCACAAGATTCAGAAGTAGATTTAGCAAGAATTTTACGAGGTAATAAAAGTATATATTTAAATCAAAGTAGTGCATATAACGGATCTGAAGGATATTGCTGTGATGGTAATTGGTATTTTGATTATGCTATAGGCGCACGATTTGGTTTAAATACTGAAACCGCAAACTCAAACCCTACGTTTACTATAGACAAACAATCTGGTGTAATTAATTTTAGTAACATATCAGGTGCTGCCTCTATTGTTTTAGAGTATGTATCAGACGGTATGAAAAATGGTGTTGACACTGAGGTGCAAGTAAATAAATTATTTGAAGAATATATTTATGCTTATATTAAATATTCTATTTTAAATGGTAGATTAGGTGTGCAAGAGTATGTTGTAAATAGAGCAAGAAAAGATAAATCTTCTCTACTACGAAATGCAAAAATAAGACTAAGTAATATACATCCTGGAAGACTTCTAATGAATTTAAGAGGCCAGAATAAAATTATAAAATAATATGCCAATAGTTACAACAAATTTTATTGCAGGTAGAATGAACAAATCTGTGGATGAAAGACTTCTTCCTCCAGGTGAATATGTTGATGCAATGAATGTACGTTTAGGCTCTACAGAAGCTACTGAAATAGGAGCTGTAGAGAACTCAAAAGGAAATGAGCAGCTAACTACCATTCAATACAACGGAGTGGCTTTAAGCTCTGCTGCTGTGTGTATAGGGGCGTATGAAGATGGCGTTAGAGAAACTATTTACTGGTTTATTCATGACGGTTCAAATACTGAAGCTCCTGGTGGAGTTGTTGATTTAGTGGTATCATATAACACTACTAATCAAATAGTTAATTATCATGTAATTACAGTTGGGATTTTAAATTTTGATCCTTTATTTTTAATAACAGGCGTTGATTTAATTGAAGATTTATTGTTTTGGACAGATGACAAAAATCCTCCTCGAACATTAAATATAAACAGAAATTACCCAGAACCAATTGCAAATGTAGATCAAATTATAGAAGAAGATATATCTGTAGTCGTAAAGCCACCTGGTTTTGAAAACATTGTAGGTGCAAATATTCCTTTACCAGCGCCAACATTAAATTTTTTAAATATTGCAGGTAATCAAAACTATATAGAAAATAGATTTTTATGTTTTGCATATAGATATAGGTATGAAGATGGGCAGTATAGTGCAACATCTTTGTTTACCAATCCAGGATTTGTTCCTCGTCCATTTCAATTTAGTACAAAAAACTATTGTAATGACGGAATGTTAAATCTGTATAACGGAATTGAAGTTAAATTTTCTACTGGTAGTTCAAGAGTAAAAGAAGTTGATTTATTATTTAAAGATACTAATTCAAATACATTAAATGTAATTGAAAGATTTAAAAAAGAAGATTTTGGTTGGGCGAATAATACAAGTAAATCTTACACTTTTACTAACAATAAAATATACACTGTATTAGGTAATGATGAATTACTTAGACAGTTTGATAATGTACCACGTTTAGCAAAAGCTCAAACAATACAAGGTAATCGTTTAATGTATGGTAACTATGTAGATGGTTATAACATTTCAAGACCAGATGCAAATGGAAACACAATTGCTGTAGACTACAACACAAGTTTAATTAATAGTGTTATAGGTTTTGCTGAATTACCATTAGGTCTTTTAAATAATGGGTTAACATACACTTTAGATCCAAATCCTGGACAAAGTGAAATTATTACTAATTCAAAAGTTACTATTGATTTTTCTTCAATTGCTGATAAATTAAAAGCTAATTCTTTAATAGGGTTAACATTTAATTTTGACAGTGATAAAAGAGTTTTTTTCCCAACAGGAACTGCTGCTGCTACTGCAAATATTAATTTTGAAAATCAACCTTTCACCCTTTCTGTAAATATAACATTAGATCAAGACTATTCAAGTCCATATGATTTTTTTAATAGCCCATTGTTTGCAGAACGTATTGGTACTATTCTTGGCACTAATTTTCAACCTATCGCTACAGCTGATCAAGGAAACTCATTAACAGATTTTTTTAATAATGAACTTTCATCTCCAGCTATAGGAACGTATCCCTTTGTTAAATTTAATAGTAGTATTTCAGATGCGTCAATACAACAAGGATTTAATATTTCAAATTTTTCTCCAGGATCAAACACTTGTGATATTCAAACTATTGCAATGGCATTTCTGAGTACTGATACATCAGATCCTGCTAATCCTATAACTACTAAATTATATGAATATTTTAGATTTATATCTGTAGAAGCTGCTTTTACAACAGACTTAGACACAGGAAGTTTACATAGTGATCGTGACTATGAAACAGGTATTGTATACAGTGACGAGTATGGAAGGTCTTCTACTGTTTTGGTTTCTGAATATAATACTGTTTATGTAGAACCTGGTAATAGTATTACCTCAAATAGTATACAAGTTGCGGTATCATCCAGAGCGCCATATTGGGCTGAACGATATAAATTTGTAGTTAAACCAAGCAAAGCAGGTTATGAAACTATTTTTTGTAATTTTTATTATGTTAGACCAAGTGATAATATGGTTTTCTTTAGGCTTGAAGGAGATAATGCAAACAAGGTTCAAAAAGGACAGACTCTTGCTGTAAAAGCTGATGTAAGTGGACCGCTATCAAGAGTTGAAACATGTGAAATTTTAGAAATCAGTGCAGAGCCAACCAATTTTTTAGATGATGCCAACGAGTTTGGAGATGGATCTTTTCAATTAAAAGGTTTATACATGCAAATCAAAAATCAAAATTTTGATATTGTTATACCAGATGATTCTCTTATAGAATTTGGAAATGTAAGAAAAACTTCTTCAGTGAGAGGCTGTACAAATAGCAGAAAAATTGGTTATAAATGTTTTACAACAGACCCTGACACTAATGTAACTACAAATTATCCTGTGCCAGGAGGTACTGTTATAAGAATAAAAGTAACAGCGTATCGTAATGACACTTTTAATGGAGATTCTTGTCAAGAAATAAAATGGGAATGGGAGCAGGAATATATAGCAAGTAGAGACTACACTGACATGAGAAGATGGTGGCTTGGAGATAATATAAATCCAGCTCTTGGACAGCCAGGGAATATACAAGATGAAACCACTATAGTAAACAACACTAATTTAGTGCCTCCATTTTTTACTGGTAATAGTGTTGCAAATAATATGGCGTGTACTACATGGGATGTAACATTCCAGTGGATACAAGACAATTCTCAAGGAATAAATGATCCTTTATATTTAGGAGTTTCTTCAGGTATTAAAGGGTGTAATAGATTTTTTAATCCTGACAGAACATCTGATTTAGATGTTGAGTTAATAGTTTTTAGAGCAAATACTTTAGTGGTATTTGAAACAGAGCCAAATGATGCTAATGCAGAATTGTATTACGATGCTTCTCAATCGTTTCCTATTTCGCAGCCAGATGGTTTTCATATGTCTGGTGTTAATAGTGATTTAGGAGATCAAAACCAAACTGCTTCGCAAGATGCTGTAATAAATTTAGATTTTAAAGATTGTTTTTCTTTTGGTAATGGAGTAGAAAGTTTTAAAATAAAAGATCAATTAGCTGGAAGATCATTTCAGTTAGGCCAAAGAACTTTAGCTGTTTCTAATCAAGACTTTAAAGAAGCGGATAGATTTGAAGGTATTACTTATAGTGGTGTTTTTAGTAGCAATAGTGGAGTAAATAATTTAAATGAATTTAATTTAGGTTTAGCAAACTTTAAAGATTGTGAAACTTCATTTGGGCCAATACAAAAAATGCATGCTCGTGAAACAGATATTTTAGTTTTACAAGAAGACAGAATTACTTATGTATTAGCAAGTAAAAACTTAATTAGTGACAGTACTGGCGGAGGTGTTATAGCTTCAGTTCCTCAAATTTTAGGAACACAAATAGCTCGTATTGAAGAGTATGGTATTAGTTATAATCCTGAAAGTTTTGTATCTCACGGATATGACATGTTTTTTACTGATGTAAAAAGAGGTGCTGTATTAAAATTAAGAGGTACAAGTAGAAATAATGATTCTTTAGAAGTAATATCTCAACAAGGAATGCGTTCTTGGTTTAGGGATGAATTTTATGAATCAATTCAAACACAAAAATTAGGTGGTTTTGATCCTTACATGGATGAATATGTTTTAGCAATGAATTGCGATCAAATACCCTTACCTCCAGAAATTTCTCAATGTGGTTATAAATTACAAAGAAATGGATTATTAACTGGAGCATCAAACGCTATTGTTAGTGTTATAAATTATGGTGCATTAATAGGTACAGCTAATTTCAATTATAACATTTCTTCTGGCTCAATAACAATTTCTGTATTATGGAATGGTGTTACAACAACAAGCGCTACCTTAACTGGATCTGGAACGTTTAGTTTTAATAAAACTTTAAATAGTCCTGCGAATGCAACAGTAACATTTACTGCGATTACAGCAGCATCTTTTGTAGTGACAGCTGACTGTGTAGCTTCTACAGATATAACAGTTGTAAAAATTGTTATGAACTCTCCAGAACAAAGTGGAGAATTTATTCATGTAGAATATCTGTGGGAAGATACCGCTAATATTAGTCCAGTAGATTCAGATTTAGCAGAGTTAGGTTCAAGTAATTTAGTAGCTTCAATTTATGATGCTCAAACAGGAGTAAGATCTTTAGGAGTTTTTCCTTATGATGGTATAGATTTAACATTGCGTTCTAATAAAATAAATTTTGATACTTATGATTGGGGTTATCCTAATGATAATTTTAAATATTTATCAAGCAATACTTTATATGTTAATAATCAAGCTAATATAGCTTCATTATTAGCAGCGGCTACTACAGTATCAAACGGATCTGTAACTAACCCATCAGCTGGGTTATATCAAACAACAATAAATAATTTATCTTTACCAGCAGGTAATCAGTATTTATATTTAATATATGATTATAGATTAATTAGTTGTCAAGAATTTTGTTATGACGCAAGTTCTTCTGCATCTGCCTGTTGTGATTGTGCTTTTACATACACCTCATACTCAAGTAGTACTGTATTTAATACTGCATCAAATGTTTGTGGTCAACCATTAAATGTAACATATTATCATTCAGGAAGTAGTACGTTGCCAGTATATGGAGATTTTGTATATTCTGCATCAGATGGAGCTATTGGAAGTAATTTGTCAACAGGATTTTATAAGATAAGTGCAACAAGTTATATAACAGTAAATCAATTTGGCTTAGTTACTGCGGTAACTACATGCCCACAAATAAATTAATAAATGGCAGCATTAGGAACATATTGTTTTGATGGATTAAATTTTTCACAAGCCTCGGCATTGTATACAGACTCAACTCTTACTACGCTTTCGCCAGATGGTTGGTATTCTCAAGGGAATATTATAAGACAACAACTGAATGGTGTTTTATTAAACGCTCAACCATGTGGTACATGTTTAGTTGCATGTGGTTCAGGTGTTGATGCATCTTTTAGTAGTAATGGTTTTTTTAGCGCTGACATTGATTTAGCGAATGACACTGGTGCGGTTATTTTATATTTTTATATGGGTAGTTCTATCCCTGACGGTGTACTAACAACATATAATGGTAGTACATATAATAGACTTACTTGTGAAGGAAACCACAATACTTATACAATAGTTGATGGCTCTAACACTCAAGTTGATTATTCAGGAATTAACAATCAAGGCACTGGAAGAATTACTTATGTAGGTAATAGTAATACCTCTTTATTAAGTGACTCACCTTATAACACAACACCATCAGGTACTTGTACGTCTGGGGATAAACCTCAAAACTATACATATACTGGATCTTCATATGTAGCTCAAGGTACTTATGAAACAGTAACTGTGGCTTCAAATGAAATTGGAGTAAATCCAAGTGGAAGCAGAGTGTTTACTATGGTTGTTCCTAAAACTTCTGCCAGTCCATCAACAATTAATTTGTTAATTGGCGCGCCTATGTGTGGAACATTTTTTAGATGGGAAGTAGATTGTCCAGTAGCTTTACCAAGCTTTACTGCATCTGCGGCTCAAAGCACAACAGCTTGTGCGGCATCTACAGCAACATACTATTTTGCAAGAAACGCAACAGGAACATCTTCTGCGTTTGTAGTTGACACAAATACAACTCCAAATGTAGGTAATTGGGTTTTTTCAGACGCAAATGGTTCAACATATTTAAATGATACGTCAACTATACAGTACTACATAATAGGAAACACTACTGCAATCGGTGTAAGAAATGGAGTTGTTGTTTCGTCTGCTGCTTGTGCTGGTGGAGGAACTAATAACTCTCCGTTTTTTGCTACAGCAGGAACTACTACTCTAAATGACGGAACGTGTGGTAATGCAACAGGTTCGCTTTTATATCATAACGGAACTGGAACTTTACCTCAAGTTGGGGATACAATTTATGCGGGATCAACTACTGGATCATCAACGGTTACGTGGAGTAACTATAGAGGAATGGGTCCAGCTGACGTAGCAGATGGTGTTGTAACCACTGCAATAGTAAATGCATCAGGGGTTGTTCAAACTACATATAATTGTCCATAAAAATAAATAAATAAATATGTCTTTAAACTGCGAATCATATACATTATCATACAGCGAAACATCTAAAGGGTGGCCATCGTTTTACTCATTTGTTCCTGACTTTATGATAGGAATGAATAGTTATTTT
>Ga0308024_1000424_pt1 | contig 17363 bp, 9 predicted proteins | sample Neamet420_FD_201295 | JGI IMG/M metagenome (GOLD analysis project Ga0308024, IMG submission 201295) | Marine microbial communities from water near the shore, Antarctic Ocean - #420 | ecosystem: Environmental > Aquatic > Marine > Unclassified | place: Southern Ocean | collected 2014-10-03
TCTTTAAGTCTAAGATGTGTTTCCATATCTTTAGCTCTAATCTTTCTTTCACCTTTGTACATAAAGTGTGGTTCAAACTCACCACCTTCTTTAAGGTTAGTTCCAAGGATTTGATTAAAACTACCTCTTAGTTGTTGACCTACATGAGGTAAAAGAATGGAAGCTTCTTCCATTAAACCTAAACCTGCTGCTTGTCTTAATTTTTGTAATTCTGAAAAATCTCTTGCTAACTCTCTTTCACCATAAGGTGTATTTGATTTAATTCTTGATGTGAATGAAGCTAATAATTCTTTATCATTAGTACCAACAGCTTGTCTTGCTTTTTTATTAAATTCAAGAGCCTTTAGATATTCTATCATTTCCGGTGTTTTTTCACCACCTTCTTGTTTTTTATTCCATCCTGCTGCATTCTTAGCAAAGTTAGCCATCTTTACAACAGACGGAGGATACTCATCTTTATTAGACATTACCTTACTTGCTGCCGCTTGTACAGACATACCTCTTGCTTTAGCCCAAGATGTAAACTTACCTTTGTTTTCCGGTTTAATTTCTATACCGGATTTAGCTTGTTCCATTTGAGATTCTTCAGCCATTGACTCATTTCTGGCAATTTCTTGAGGATCTTGTGTTTGTTGTTCTGCTGATGCAGGCCCAGGAGGTTGCATCTTTTGTTGTACTTGTTCAAATAAAGTAACAATATCTTCTTCAGCATAACCTACTTGCATAAAGACTTGAGCAATAGTTTCTTGATCAACTTGTTGATCTACTAAACTCATAACTACTTCAACAGGATCTTCTCCATTATTAATAGACGTAGAAATAAATTCTGTAATTTGTTGTATAGCCGGATCCACTTGCTGACTTGCAGCTTGCCCACCCATTTGTTTTACACTTATTTTGTTTACTTTCACAACAGTTAATTTATATTATTAATATACAAATAAATCAAGAGACTTACTAATTTTTAAGGTTTAACGTTACCCTATAACATGTGTTAATACATAATTAGCGGGGGTCATTTGTTTGGCTTTTGCATCTCTATAGTGTAGTCTATTAAGTTTATCATATATCTTTTCAGCTTTAGATTCCATCTTACTACCTGTATAAACACCATCAATATAATTTTTATACATAATGTTATTTTCTATTTCACCACCTTTTTGCAACCTATCTAATTGTTCAAATTGCAAATATCGTGAATTACTTTTAACTCTACTTGAATAGTTAGATCTGTTATTCCATTTAGAAGGTAAATTCTTCCATACATCTTTCTTTTGGTCAGCTGTCAATTGTTCATTATATCTAATACCCAATATAGTAGCAGTAGCTATTGCTGATTTTTCAGGATTTAAAAAATCTTTATTTGATGTTATATCAAAACTTTTTAATGCACTCTTTTCTTTATCATTTAATTGACTCCAACGAATTTGAGTATAACCAACACTATTATTATCACCTTGAACATTATAAGTATCGTATTTAGATACAACATCAGGACTTGAGCTACCTTCTCTATCAAAATATTTTGTAGCAGCTCTACCTACATTACCTGTTGCACTATGAGTATCTCCAAAGTTTGATTCAGTACCATATATACCAAAAGCCATTTTAGCAATTTGATTGTATACATCTCCTGGTATTTGTGCAGCTAACATTATATCTTTTTTGTTTTTTTCTAATGCACTAATAAAAGGTTGTGTTGTATTATTAAATTCTTCATCATCATTAAAATCAAAAGCGGAATATACTTTTTCTTCAAATAACTCTTTGTCTAATTTAGCCCGTATAGGTTTGTAAGATAATGTAGAAGTACTATAATTACCACCTTGACCTTCTTGCTCATCACCTCTTAAATCTGTATACTCTAAGTAATCTTTTCTATTCTTACGGCTCATTCTCATAACAGCTTTACCATCTACTTGTTGGAATGAATTACCTTCATCTTCTGGTAATATAAAAACAGGTGTACCAGTTGGTAAATTCATATTATATAAAGCTTGTAAATCAGAACACTTACCGTTAATACAACCGTTAGATGCACTATTGTTTTCAAGGTTGCCGTCATCAAAAAACTTATTTCTAAATCCAGGTGTACCATGTATAGATGTTCCTACTTGTATACCACTTTCATTCAACAAATTAAAAGATGGTGCATTTTGATATCTGTTCTCAGAAGTAGGCGCACTTTGATTTATAGTATAAACACCTGCACCAGTTGATCTGTTACCAGCCATCCAGTCTGTTTTATACTTACCTCCTCTTTTGTCAGCCTCAGTAGTTATACCATCTTTATTATAATCTATTACATTTGTAACCGTTTGAGCATCTCCATCATTGGCACCTGTTAAAACTTCAAAATCCAAATCAACTTCATCACCTCTATATAACTTTAACCTTTGTGTTTTTTTGTCAATTACAACATATGATTGGTTAGGGTTATTTAATAACTGAGAATTGATTATAATATTTTCATCAGTTAAATCATTGACTTTATTATTATTTTTTTGAATATCATCTACATTATACCAAGACTCTTCTTTCAATGGTTTTTCTTCTCTGTAAGAATCAGGTAATATTAATTCTTGATCAATGCTTATTTTATTTACATCTTTTATATTATTTAATGCAGCTAATTGATTTACAGAAGTGTTATATTTAGTTGCTAACTTTCCTAATGTATCCCCAGATTTAATTGTGTACTTATTAAGAGTAGACTCCTCTGGTATTTCAGGTACAATTAATTCTTGATTTATACTAATTTTATTAGGATCTAATATATTATTTAACCTAACAAGTTCATCAACAGATGTTTTATATTTATTAGCAATTTTACCTAAGTTATCTCCTGAAGATACTTTGTATTTTTCACCACCTTCTTGAAATGTTTTATAACCATTCTTTATACCTTCTTTTTCTGCTGCGGTTTTACTTTCTAAAAAACTATTACGGTCTCCATCAGCCTCTACATTTTTATGACCTGATAACCATACGTCTAAAGAAGATAAAGTACCATTTGTATAATCTGATAGCTTTGCTTTTGATTCTATTAAGTTTGCAAAAAATAATGTGTATTGATCTTCAGCAGATAATTGATCAGCTGATGTAGCATTTATTATGTTTTCTTTTAATGTAAAACCTTTGGCAGATGCAATATTTTTATATCTCTTTAAAGCTGTATCAAATGATTCACCTTCAAATTGAAATAAACCTCTACCAGGACCACCTTGATATTGTTTGGCTTTTGGATCCATTCTTGACCATGGACTTGATTCATGATATGCAATCGTATCAGCTAAGTCACCCCATGATTTTCCTGTACCACCTCTAGTTTCTACTATATAATCTGATATGTTATTATAGTTTAATACTTTAGATTTATCCTTTTCACCACCAGCTTGTTGCTTTGGTAATTCTGAACCCTGTTGTTGTTTAGGTAATTGATTTTTCCAAGAACCTTTATCTGCAAAGTTTATAGCACCTTCTTCATCTTCTCCAAAATTATATACCTCTCCTCTTTTTAAAGCTTCTTGATATGTGGTATTAAAACCCTTTTCCATTTGCTTAGACATATCAACCCAAGTACTATCACTGTTTTGAAATAGTGTTGGAAATGCCACCCATCCTTTACCATCAACATATTCTCTAGCCATTAAGTGTGAAGATACTGTACCATCAGAATTTGTTCTAACGCCTTTACGTTGTTTAACTTCATGTCCTGATTGAGCTAATGGAACCTCATATACAACATCTCCTGGAAACTGATAGTTCATACCAGGCATCATTATTTGTTCATTACCTAGGTTGTCTGTACCCTTAACAGGAAAGTCTACATCCTCCATAGTAATATTACCTGACTCAATAATATTGTAAGGATTGTTTACATCTTCACTATAACGCTTATAACCTTCTACAGATATATGTTGAGTTATATCTTTTAAAAACTCATTTGGTCCACTAGGTAATCCTATGCTTTTTTTATTTCCCATTTTATCTAATAGATATAAGTAATTTAGTATTATTTAATCTTAACAACATTTTTCTATTACCAGAATTTGATCTTCTTAATATTAAATTTGTGTAGTAACTTCTGAATTTTTTATGTTGCAAAGGTGATTTTAAATAATTCAAATTAACTGTATTTAAATTTTTAATGTATCCGTTATACTCTGTATTCCATATAGGTTGTTCAGCATTTGTAAATTCACCTCTATCATTGGTTACATCCCAAAATTGATTAAATCTATATTTTTGTTCAACCTTAGAACACAAAATATCAATGTTGTTTGTATTGATAATAGGATAACTTAATTCTAAAATAGGATTGTTAAATGGTGTAGGTGTTAACCTTAAAAGTCCTGATACTTGCTCACTATTATATATAACAGCTTGATCAAAATTAAAAAGTAAATCTTCCCATTTGTCATCACCACATGCATTACCCATTACACCTTTGTATACAAAAGCTTGCATTTGATATTCAATACTCCTTAATGTATTTACTTGTTGACCTGTGTTAGCAACTAACTCTACTTCCCATGGATAATCAATACCATAAAAATTAGCATAGCTATCACACCTTTCATTATGTCTCCATATTGTACCCACTTTGTTATTACCCTGTACAGTGTCGTAATAAAAATAATTACAAACTTGAGGTGTTGGATCAACCCAAGCAGGATCCCCAATAGAAAATATCTTTGGTGATGCACTTGGGCATATTCCTGTAACAGTTGTTACTGCATCCGATATTGGTGCAGTAGGACATTCACATGTAACTTTTCTACATATTGGTTGTTGTTCTGGTAAATTACTACATGTACCTGATGCTTCTGTAAATAAACCACCTGTTGTAGGATTAGGATAAACCAAAGTATATCCGGTAGGACATGTACATACAAAAGGAATACTACACAAAGAACTTGCTACTTGATTAGCAACAGCTTCTAACTCAGAATTATCTTGAGCATTCATTGTAAATTGATTTGGCCCTGGTACATTTGCAACAATATTATAATCTGTATTTGTTGTACTGTCTAAAATAACAGGATTAAAACTAGTTTGCCAATTTGCATTTGCTCCACAAAATACACCTATAAGTTCTTGTTTATTAGCAGCACCTAAATTAGTTAATGCCCAAGATCCTGTATTTTGAGGTTGACTGACACCACTTATAATAGTTGGACTTTGTTGTTGTGATACTTGTCCGCTAATTGCTTGTGTACCACCAGTACCATCTGTAACTGTAATTAACAATTGTTTAAAGAAACCACTTGATGATCTATTACCAAGACTAGAACCGGCTTTATTATTTAATAATGCTAAAGCTCCGTTTCCTGTTGTTGGTGAATTTGCATTTCCAAATATTGCTTGTTGAGCATCTGTGTTATTACTTGTATTCCAATTATCTAAATACCAATTTATTATATCAATGCGAGATTTAGTATTTGACATAGGGTCCCATGGTGTTGAACTAGTACCCCATCCTGTAAATGCAATTTGCATATTACCAGATGTTAATTCTAACTGAATTGCAGAGTCTTGTAAAAATACATCTAACCATCTTAATTGTGCAGTAGATCTTTCTGTATTACCCATAGCTCCTGTTACAGGATTATAATTAGGAGCACCTGTACTACCAGACCAATCCATTGCAATAACAACATCTATTAAACAATCTGTTGACCCACCTGTAACAGTTGATACAACATCATCTACTGTTACTGTTGATAATGCGGTTTCATTTATTAATTGCTCACATAATCCAGTATCAGCATTTAAACCATATCCGGGAGGACATTGTGTTACATCAGTAGTAATAGTTTTTGTTGTAAAAAAATGATTTATACTTGGCAAAGAAAACTCCGGGTGCCAATCATGAAATGATATCCATGCCTTAGCTTTAGGATCATAACTAATAGTCCAAGAACAATCTTCAAAGTATAAAGGATCACCTAATACTATAGGAACTCCCCCACCTGCTACTAAGCTTGATAAAATAAAACCTTGCCCTTCATTATAACTTATAATTGATATATATTCTTGTTTAACTCTGTAATCCTTTTTCATAAAGTAAATTACATCATCATTCTGATCATAAATAGATTGACAACCAACACCTGCAATTGGGTTATCTGATAATACAGATTGTTCCAGCTCTGGATATTGTTTAACTAACTGTGAAGGTAAGTATTGTTCAAACCACCACTTCATTCCATTATTAGATATAGGTTCTAATCCTTTACCAGCATAATTAAATATTTTTCCTTGAGCTTGAGAAATATAAAATAAACCCATAGGTGTATTAATAACACTCCTTAAACTTTCACAAGAACCATATTCATTTGATAAATCTGAATTAGCTATATTTTGGAATGGTTGACTAAACAATCCACCATCACCTATAGTTAATTTAGTATCTAAACCTGTTTTAAGAGTATCTAACCCCTGAAACATTTGCGGTGATAAGTAAGGAAAGAATATTATAGCACCACTTTTATTTATAGGTTTTATTACATTTACCTTACTCTTAAAATCTTTATAGTTAAAGTTTAAAAATACTCTCCAATAATCTTTTTTAGATTCTTCTTGTGCTTGCAAAGAATATATAAGTCTTTTAGGTCTTGCCACATAACAGTTTTCTGCTACATAAGGATCATAAAATCTACCTTGCATTTGACCCCAAGATGATAATTGACTTGGAAATTTAGATGGACTCAAAGACTCATCATACTTATAAAAGTTATCTATCTTTTGTATTTGCGCATGAAATAAATCTGTTAGATCATTATACTGATATACATCATATATTCTTTTTTCTTTAGTATCTTCCCAGTCTCTTTGAGCTAAGTTAATTTCAGACTCTACAAAGAAATCTAAAATACCATTAGAATGCGTATATGAATATGCATATCTCATAGCTAATACAGGATTAGGATCCCCTGTTTTATCAAAAACGCTTCCTATTCCAGTTGGAGAACAACTATTAGAACCTCTATCTAAATAATATAAATCGTTTGGTAAAGTAGGATTAGTTGAATCGCCAATACTATTTATACCTAATGTAGCAATATTTTGTGCTAATTTAGATAAATCAAATTTTTGAGAATTTAACCAATATCTTGGATAAGGAATGTTTACATGTGCAGAGTAATCATAAGTGAATTCATCTGGTTGACCATATAAATATTGTGCAAAGATAGGCATCATTACTTTTTCTGTATACCTTGTTATAAAAGTATCTCCACTAAATATAGGAGCAGACGTATACATAAATGCATCAGGCTTTGTAGGATCTAATTGTTCTACACAAGCTCTCATTGGTATTTGTTTTATACCATCTAATTGACCATATTGATTATCAAAATTAAATTTAAGTGCTCCATAGTATGCTGATATAGGTCTTTTTTGTGGCCTATCTGGATCCGTTAAATAATCTTCATCATAAGGAATTGAAGCATTGTTTTTATTTACCTCACCACCTATAACAAAACGAGATGTATCTTCTACACTTGGTTCAGATATTTCTTTATCCAATGCAACAGCAACTGTGCTAGGTCTAAATAAATTATTAATTTTATAGTTTCCATTATCAAAAGATTGAAAAGACTGACCTATATAATTAGAATCAGTATTTTTAATTCTCCACAGACCAGTGTTTCTTTTTGTAAATGAATTATAAAAACCTTGTGAATTATACTTATAAACAAAATCTGATTTGTTTACTAAATTATATATGAGGTCTATAATCTCATTACCTCCTATCGCTATGTTAGTACCTGTTGTAGCAATAGTAGCAAAAATTCTTAATGCGGTAGGCATATTTGATAAGGGTGTATTTTTTACAAATGTATAATCTGTTTGACCCCCATCATTTCCAGGAAACGCACCTGCTAAAACTGCTGTAGTAGTAAGTGTAGCATTAGCCGCATCGGTAGAAACACCACCCGTAAATAAATCTAGTAAAGCTACACCATTTTCTGTTGCTTTAATTCCAGCAAAAACACCATTATAGGTTGCCAAGCCTGCTAAAGATAAAACATTACTAGCAAAATTTGCTCCTGCAGGACCCGTAGTAGCTATAGCTCCATTACCTAAAGCCATACCACCAATAAAATCATTATATTGAAAATCATTTTTAACACCATGTAATTTGTCAGCTCTTTCTCCTTGAACTTGACCAATAGCATAACCAACTCCTATAAGTGCTGAAATTACCGCTGCGCCGTTTCTTAATAATTTAAATTGAGGATGGTCTTCTGATGCTTTAAAATACCCACTAGATTGTCCATCCAAATCTCCATATATTCTTGTTTCATAAGCATTTAAAAATGGCTTTGTAAACATTAAATCAGGAGAAGAAAATGTAAATGCTTTTTGAGAGTATCCTGTTTGTACTCCATCAACTATACCATCAGCTCCTAAAGGTGGAAAATCAATAATAGATTTAGTAAAGTTATTACATCCTTCTGTCCTATTAATATTATTATTTCCACCTTTATGAAAATATATATCTGGTCTTAAATCATTATAAGGGTAATTAGGATATAAACCTTGAACATCGTTTCCTATTAAATTTTCTGCATTAGGTACAGTATACTTACGCATGTTTCTAAATAGACCTTTTCCTAAAATTGATTTAGCACCACCTCTTGATCCTCTAAGTAATTCATAACCTACAACATTAGGTAAATAAGTTCCATCGTTGTATTTAGGTCTTCCTATGTTTCCAAATTGAACACCTAACACATTAATTAAATCACCACTAGTTGTGCTTATATGTAGAGAATTGCTAGCATCTTCTGCTGGCATTTTATGATGTCTAATAGGCTTACCACATAAGTCTCCCCATATATCAGGTCTATTAGAAGGGTATCTTTCTGTTGATTGCCAGTATCCCATTTTACCTTTAGCAATTATTCTACTGCCATCTGGTTGTATCTCATTTACAAGAGAAGTTACTTTTCCTGTATTATAAACTTTAAATACAGGATCCCCATCTGGATCTAAAACATTATCTCCAAATATTTTTACATCTTCATTTTGTCCTGCTGGAAGATAAAACTCAGGTGCTCTTCCGGGAATATGATAAGAAGAAGATCTCTCTCCTGTATTATATATCCACCTTATAAAAAATGCATATTGCTCATCTCTTAAAAAACCCAACTTATTTCCACCTAAACTGTAATATGTTGATGATACTTCATTTACTACAAACTGAGTTGTAATGTTATTTGCAATAGGTTGGTAATTAAAATCAAATTGCTCTGTTGGTCCTTGTCTAATTAACCAATCATTAACAACATACATTGCTTCTGATTTTTCATATGCTGGACTTCTTTGTGGTATTAATTTTAAATCTACAGAAAGTAAAGAATCATCTAGATAATCTAAATTAATACTTTGTCTTTCCGTACTATATAAACCAATACGCTTAGCATATGTTTGTCCTTGATTCCTTACTAATAAAGCTAATTCAAAAAACTCATAGTCTTTATCTAAGTTGCTTATGTTAATATCTAATGAACCGTCTGTTCCCACATGACTCCATAGTGTTTGTATATTAGATATACCTATAAAATCAGTTACACGTTGTTCATTTTCTGTATAAGCTATAAAAGCTTGATATGCACCATTTTGCATCATACCACCATCTGTTGATTTTTGTAAAACAACACAAGGTGTATCAACTAAAGGAGCCAATCTTATTTTTTCACAGTTTAATCTTTTAGGTGTTACATCACTATATACTACACATGGATCTCCTTCTGCAGAACTTATATATTGAACGTATGGTACATCATCAATATTTAATGCCCTTGATGGATTATTACCGTCATCAAAATATACTTCCCAAGTACAATCAAAATTTTCTTTAGATGCACCTGTTATTAAATTCTTAGTGTTAAAAGCTAGACAAGGATCATTAATAATTGTAGTGTACTTACATTCACTATCATCAAAGCGCCCTATCTCTGAAGATATATTATCAGTGGAAAATATAACCCACTCATCCCCATATCTATGTACAGCACCTATAATAGTATATGGTATAACACCACACTGTAAATTAGAAGGTTCATTACCTATTGTACCTAAATCACCATCGTTAGAATTATTAGCTGCATTACGAGCATTCCACCAACTTTGTTCAGGTTCCATAGACTGTGTAATATCTTTATTCATTCCTTTAATAAATGAATTAGTAACCACAGATGTTGTACCTTGTTTATTATTTTGCTTTGCCATAGTAATTTACTTCTTTATTAGTAAGCTTAACTTACTGAACTTGCACTATTTGTTGATGCTGAACTAAGTGCTCCATTACCAATTACTCTAGGATTAACAGGAGGATTACTCAAGAACATATTATAATAATTATGATATTGAGCTCTTCTATTCATTGTCCAAACTTTTCTCATCTCTTGGAAGTTAGGTGTATTAACAAAACTTAATGCGTTATTTCTTGCCGCTCTTAACCTTTGTTCTACCAACCCCAACTGTTGAGTAACACTTTCACCTTGCCAAATCATATTTTCTAATATTCTTTGTTTTAATGCATATTCATAATACTCATTACAATAAGGTTGATCTAATACTAACAAGTCACCATCAGCTGATTCCATAGCTCCTTGATAACTTAGATATACCTTCCCAGATCTAAAAGATGTATTTAAAAAACCATCCACTACTTCTGCTATATCTGGAGCTTGTGCTCCAAGAGTAGGACAAAAACAAGTTGTAGTATTTACATCTTGTATTCTTAATTGCATAAAAGTACTATAAGTTCTAAATTGATTTGGCCCAATTCTGTGAACTAACTGATGACTATTGTTTCCATCACAAGTATTAATTACACAAACATCTTTACATGTTTGAGCTGTTTCACATATACCAACTCCTTTTGGAGAAGGTACATAGGGTACATCATTAAATGTTTCTACGTGTGTACCTGAAGGCATGGTTGCATTAACTTTATATTCACCACACAAAAATGCGTAATTAAGAAATGCAAAGTCCATAGGCAGTTGACCTCTTCCGTGTTCAATATCTATTACTACTTCCTTAGTTCTATGAATTCTTAAACCCAAATCATAGTTTACTCTAGTTGCAACTTTAATAAGTTGAGCAGGTTCAATCATACCTTCTAAAGCATATGTGGAAAAGTCAATGGAAACATCTTCCATTAATGAAGTAAACGTTCTGTATTTATTTGATACTCCCATTATCTATGTATATTAATTTTGTTATCTGAATCTTCAGCTGGAACTTGCATAGTATTCATCATAGTATTTATTACTTGACTTTCTATTTCTGCAAATAAAGCTTCCGGTATATATATTGGTTGGTTGTATCTTGGTGTACAGTCATCTGTAGTATCACAATTCCATGCTGTTATATCAGAATTAAACACACCTTCTAATTTTAGTGCATCCCATTCTATATTAGGAGAATATATATATCCATCTAACCACCAAAAGTATCTTGTTGTATTGTACTTGAATGACGTTGTTTTAGTCATAGAGGTATATGTACCCGGTTGAGTTGCTTGAAGCTCTTGTGAGCCATCTATGGAGCTTACAGTACGGATAAGCGGTCCCCAATATCCTTCTATCATAGAAGGTAATCTTACTTTTGTACGTTTTATTGTACAACCACTTGATATTCCTGAACAATGTGCTTCAACTTTATCTACATCTATTAGTTCAACGTAAGGTAATGCCTTCCATACAGAATTAAATTTCATTAGCTTATTAGCATAATCTTGCCTACGCATTAATACTTGGGCAAACTTTTCTATTAAACTAAATATATATCTGTCTGTAACATATGCATCTTGTACTTCTGCTTTAACTTGTCCTCTAATTCTTGATATTGCTTCTGCTATTGTTGACATGTTTTTTATATTTCAAATTCATTATAATTTTTGAGAATCTCTTTTGTCTGTTCAATGTTTTGATCATATAAATGAGCCACTCTATATTTGTTTTTCATAACTAAATACTTTGTCCAATTTTTAGGATAAGATTTAGATACTGCTCTTTTAAATTCTCTACATGCAACAAAACTCCATAACTCCCTGTTTTTAAATCTATATTTTGTAGACCAGTTGGTATAGAATATCTTAGCTAAATTGCCATCAGTTTCCCAATTTTTATTTTGTAAGATTTTACCATATTGATGTGATAGAGTATAATTAGGATTAATTGTTTTAGATGAAGGACATGTTCCAATAAATAAATAACCCAATGAATCTGGTAACTCTACACCATCTCTATAATCTATAACCGCATTCCATAGTTTTACATTATATAATTTTATTATTTTCTTTAATTTATCATTATCAATATTAGAATATAAAGGTTTTTTTTCTTTAAATTCTAATATTGTTTCTTCGTTTAATATACCTAATCTTTTTTCTCTATGTCTAGAGGCTTTTAAATCTGGTTTTTTAAATTTGGTAATCATACAGTTATATTTATAATTTACAAAAAAAACCCCACTTAATGAAATTTAATTGGGGTGATTATAACGCTTGATAAGTTAAAACGCATATGTTACCCATTGTTGGATGTTGAATTTCTAGTTTACCAGATCTTCTATTTCCAGTAAATTTGTTACTATGATGGTAATAGTCTGCCTTTCCTAAACTAGGTAAAGTCTTTTCTATAAACCCTGCTGTTTCATTAGAAGTCATATATTCTACTTTTCTATCTGTATGTATATGTCCTTTGAATAATGTTCTATTTGTTGTAGCTCCCCATTGTTTAGGATATTCAGATGCAAATATTAAAGGATTATTTTTACTACGTTTATCTCCATGTTCAAAAGCATTAAAGTTATCTTTCCAAACATGCACTTTCCTTTCTTCATATGATACATCCCATGTAATATTATCACATTCAATTGATTGAGATAAAGCATGAGCTAAGTGAAATGAAGATAGTCTATCATGATTACCAGGAACATAAACTACAACAAGCTCTTCACAAAATGATTTGATATAAGTGATTGCCCAATGCATAGCATCAAATGCTTGTATATAAGCTTCTGTAGCTCCCATACAATTGTCTAACGGTGTACCACCTGTAGTTGTTCCACTAAAGGTGTCCATGTTAATTAGATCTCCTCCTACAACAAAATACATTTTTTCTATGTGGTGTATAGCATGTGCTCTTTGTACTAAGTTCTTTACTGTATCTTCAAAATCTTTATCTATAGTATCATTACCTTCTTTACCAAAATGTATATCCTGTAATGAAATTACTGCACAATGAGGATCATTATTATATTTATTTCTAAAAGGTGAGTTTAATATTTTGTATTTTTTTGGTATCCAGTTTTCTAGTAAGTTTTCAAAAAACTTTTGTTCTGGATTTTTAATTTGAGAAATCAAAGCTGATACTCTCCAATGGTCTCCCATTTGTTTATTCCAATATTGAGATAGTTTCCATTTGGTTGTATCTATCTTTAATAAGAATATTATTTCTTCTGCTGACTTAGGTTCGTGATTAAATGTTCCAGAAAGTTTTCCAGTCCCATTCTCTAAATCAATGGCTTCAGTTACATTTACATCAAGTGATACATCTTGTAAATGTTTTTCTTTTTTCTTGTGCTTTTTTCTTTCGTAAAGAATTTGCTTTTTAATTTTAATGTATTGCTTTTCTGTAATGTTTAATTTAGCAGCGCAATAAGAAGGATGCTTTTTCCATTTTAATGTTTCACTAATTTGTTTTTTAATATTTGTCATAGTAAAAATTTATTAATTAATCAAAGATAATTAAATTTTTAATTCTTTTGGTATCAAACAGTTATAAAACAAAAAGAGATTGAGTTTCCCCAATCTCTTCCAACTCGTGTAGTAGAAAACCAACAAACTACCACTCTGTTGTTTTTTTAACCTGTTGCTAGTGTAGAAAATAAAATTTCTATTGGTTTACATGCAGCAGAATTACCGTTATCTACAACTTTTACTTTATATGCTGTACTAGCAACTAAGTTTGTTATTGTATAATTAGAAACGGTTGTTACTATTGGTGTTGAATTTACAAGCGTCCAACCTGTTGGAGCTATCTGTGTATCATAATATACATTCAAACCTGTACTTGAACTCCATATACCATCCCATATAACCGATGCCGTAGAGCTTGTAATAACTCCAGCATAAACATTATAAGGATCATGTTGAACATCACTTGATGTACAAGTACCTAATCCATTTGATAATATCATAGCATACTTTTGTATAATAGAATCTAATCTTTCACCAGATGTTATTGTTATTCTTGTGCTTGCAGGTCCTATTTGAAACGATGTACCTGTATAGCTTACACATGATGCACTTTGAACGTCATCACATCTTTCACTACCAGTACTACAATCGGTGTAGGTACATGCATTAGTTAACGCTGTGTCAGCGCAACTACATTTACTACTACATTTTGTACAATTACATGCCATTTTTTATTTCTTTAATTTTATGAACAACCAGATGTTATTTCTGATGATATTGTAGAAGGGTCTTCACTTAAGTTCCAATTACCTCCTGTATTGATTGATATATTTCTCCATGGGTAAACTGTTGTACTTCCATTTACATATGTAAACGATGTACCAGCTCCTAAGACAAATATTTTAATTCCTTCTGCTAATGCTGTAGCTTGTAATGAATTTAATCTAGCAATATCAGTATCGTTAAATACATCATCATTACCACCCGGTGCTGCGTCTGTTATAATAATAACATATTTAGCAACGTCATTTCTAAATGCTCCAGTAAATACACTAGCCTCTATTATCTGTCCTAAAGCCATATCTGTAGGCTCAGGACTTCCACCACCGTTACCTAAAGGCACACCTGCAGTAGGAGATCCAGTGTTTAATAAGTTTAATTGTGTTGTAAATGAAGTTCCATTATCTGTTTGGAACATTTCCCAAGCAGTAACAAATTGTCTATGACCAGTTCCAGTATTTATAATTCTTTGTGAAGCTGGTAAAGCAACATAATCAGTAGATGTGTTGTAAGTTGGATTAGATGTAGTTCCAGTAGCTTCATCCGCTGTTACTAAACTTAATCTGTAATTATTAGAACCTGATGAAGTATCTATAGTATTAACTAAAGATGCTGCTCCAGATTTAATTGCATCTATTTCACCACCCATACTATTTGTATAGTCAATAATAAATGCTACATCCATACCATTTGTACAAGGTGCATCTGCAGTTAATGAACTAAACAATGTAGGATTAGGACAAACTTGAGTTATACCATTCATAGTAACTGTTATCCTAGCACTAAAATTAGTACCCGGTAATAATCCTGTAAATGCATGTGTTACAGTAGCAGTAGGATTATTTTGAGTATATGTTCCTACAACTAATGTTGTTGCAGTATTTATTATGTCTATAACATAAGTAGCTGTTGTTCCAAGTAAATTAGTAAATCCTACTGTCACACCTGTTTGAGTTATTGAAGTTGCAGTAACTCCAGCTGGACATGGTACCACACCTGTAATTACACTAGTTTGTGTTTCACTACATGTATCTACTGCATTAGTAGCACAGAATGCTATTGATACAGATAAGTTACCGTTTGTATTTAAAGTTGGTATATTTACTAATACACCTGATGCATCATTTTGTAATGTACTTACATTTACTATTGATGTAACTGCTACACTATCAACATCTGTTATAGTTATAACAGTGCTTCCTGCACAATCATTAAATGCGGCAGGGATAGAAGATGTTTGAAAATTAAAATTAATACCTTGTATTTCTCCAGCACTACTTAAACTATTTGTTGTAGTGTATCTAAATATAACAGTATCACATCCGCTTGGGCAACAGTTAAGTTGTATACTTGCAATAGCAGTATACATGTCATCTATAACTACCCATGCATTTTGCACAGTTTGTGCAAGATTAACAGGTGTACTGTTCCATCCTCCAATACTACCATAGTTACTACCAGGATTAGTTAATTGAGCTGATGCAGATGTTAATGATGTTTGACCAATAGTTCCTAAAATTGCAGAAGGTAATCCTACTGCTGTTTCTAATGCGCAGAACCTTGCTTCTAAAGCAAGTAACAATACTGAAACGTTTGTTAAAACACTAGGTAATATACATGTTGGTACAACCTGTGCTTCTACTACAGCACCTGAACAAGGAAGCACGCATGCCTCCAATGTATTAAGTCTTGTATTATATGAAGTTAATGTACTTTGTATGATACCTATAGCAGACAAGTTCAAACAAACTTGATTTGCAATTCTTGTAGCAAATTGATCTAAAGGAAGTTGTGTAACTGGATTACCACCTGCATCATTGTATTGTAAACATACAGGTAATGTCATTATTGGTAACCCTGCAGAAGCAGGAACCTTGCTGTTTGTATTGGCACATATTTGAACAACCATAGCCTGTAGTACAGGAACTATTTGTGTTGGTGTTGTACCAGGAATATTTAAACAAGTTAAATCTAAACCTGTTAAATTAGGATTAGCTGTTACGCCTGATGTAATTAATGTACATACTTCAGTAGCTAATTTTGATACTACTTCTGAGACAGAATCCCCACTACATAAATTAATACACGCAATGTCAGGACCTTGCCAAATAACACAGTTGGATGATATATTATCACATCCATTTGTTGAAATGCTAGAACTAGTTGGAATCATAAATATTTTTTTATACTATATTGTAATGTGATCTTACACGCTATACAAATATAATATACAAAATTTTTTAAAACCAAACAAGAAATGTCTGACTTTAAAAAATTTTGTAAAACTTATTTATGATGGTATACTATACCTCTTCTACTACAGCTTCTTCTACAGCTTCTTGTTTCTCAATTTCAGATAGCGTACCATCTTCTAAACTGATATTAACAGAACCGTACTTTTCTTCTAATGTAGCTGTTAAAGCATTCCAGTCTTCTTGTACTTTAATATGCTTTGCAACTAATTGATTCTTAACTACCTCTGCATTACCTATGTTTAATAGTAAGTTGTTAACCTCTTTTTGAAGTGATTGGACATTTTCCAATTCTTCTGCTGTAATTTTTTTAGCTTTTTCTGCCATGATAATGATTTTTAAAAGTTATAATTTATACAAATATACAAATTATTTTTAATATTTAAATTTTATTCTGCTTCTTCTTCAGCTGCCTCTTCTTCTTCAATTGGAGGTTCTGGAGTTGGTGGTGGAGTTGGCGGCACTGGGTTTTGCCAAGTAAAGTATAAGTCTTCATTTACTGGTGTAATTTGAGACTCAATGTTTGCTGCAATACTTGCTTGCATTGCTGGCACATCTAAAGATCCTTCTAACCATCCAATAACTAGAGCTTCAAAAGCTTC